>CEOV01027195.1_pt1 | contig 33681 bp, 41 predicted proteins | sample 530631 | NCBI WGS metagenome assembly CEOV01 (sample SAMEA2620756, study PRJEB7988) | marine metagenome | isolation source: saline water (ENVO:00002010), including
CCTGTTGTAAAGTTACAATTAAAGCAATGATAACTTATTTTACTATTTGACTGTATTACGCCACCACGTTTACGTTTATCACTACACATGGGACAATTGAATGTAGTCCAACCACTAGGAGTTTTGCCACTACTTATAGGCAAATTATCCATTAGTAATCTATGTACTTGGTCAACTAATTCATGATGATGCATAAATTTATTATAACATCTTGGACATAAAAGTCAACTAGTTTCTGAGTAAAACTTTGTCTACAGAACCTGATGTTTTATCAAATTTTACTCTTAACCAATTAGTGTTGATAACAAAGTTAAAAGGATCTATGCCATTGTATGCTGTACTGTAAGGTACTGCGGCTGTTCCAGCATCTCCTTGTACGTTTATATCATACCAATCTGACTCTTGTGTAGGTGCTGATTCTAATGCACTTCCTTGCATAGTAATATTGCCTACAAAGTCTGTCATATAAAATGCTACAGTATGTCTACTGTGCCTAAAGTTTTTGTCTTGGTTTCCGTACAATGAAGATGATACAAATGTGTTTGCGGCATCTCCTAATTCTGTGTTACCTGTTTGAGTAAATGTTGTTGCACTTTGTGATGCAATAGGTTCATACTCTAAACTGCTTCTGACTTCTAAATCTGTGATAATTCTATCATTTTGATTTGCATATAAAGGATTTTGAGACACACCACTATCAGAACTTTCTGTAATTGAAATATGATAAAATCCAGGATTTAAATCTGTTAGGTCTCCAACAGTTAAATCTAACCTTGCTTCTCCTGATGTACCACTGTTTACTAAACTAAGTGGTTTGAAAACTACTCTTCTGCTTGTGTTAGGATTTATAATACTTGCATATAGTGTTTTAGTGCTAAGATTTTGTAAAACTCTATCTCTATTTCTTACATAAAAGTTTAATTGATTTGTCAATCCTTTATGTACAACTAATTTTGTTTGATTCATTGGTCTATTATCCACGTTTATACCGTCCGAACTTAGAACTAAATCCACGGACTGGTTTCCTAAAATATAAATTGTATGTGCATTTCCTGACATATTCTATACCATTATTATTACAGTATTTATCTATATGAACTATAAATATCATTGATGACTAAAGAAGAAGAACTCCAAGAGAAGTTTCCATTTTTAACTGGATTGTTGTTTGGCGAAAAAGAATTTGTAGGAATAGTTCAAAATCAAGACAAACAAATCATAAGTTTTTATGATATAGAAGGTTGTAAATCGGAAGAACACAAAAAATTAATGCTAGAGTATGGCGATTTATGGTGGTGGGAAAGCAATAGACAACTCCCTATAGACATTTTTTTATATCATGAAATGCAAGACTTACAATATACATTAAGAACGTTTATGTTAAAAGAAACAGAAGTATTATTTGGTCCTGTAACCAGTATGCAAAACATACTTAAAAAGAGAATAAAAAGAAGAAGTATCCAGTTGGTCAAAAAGGCAGACTAAACCTTATCAACCAAAAGATTCAATTGAACAAGAATAACCATTGCATAACCTATTGCATGGCTTCTCTTGAAAAAGTAGTCATCAGTCTTTTCCCATACTTCTTTTTCAATTACTTCCCAACTGTTTCCTACTAGATATCTTTTACCTGGTCTAATCATTGCAAGTATCATTGCTAATTGTTCTACAGTTTTAGGTGGATGTTGTTTGATAATATCAAAATGATTACCTATATGAAATAGTTTTTCAACAACTTCTTTATGTTCAAACAATTCCCACATAGGTTCTTGTGCAAGTAATCTATCCAAATGTGCTTCACTTTCAATTTCAGAGTAAACACTATTATTAAGAAAGTCTACTTTAAAATATCCCATCTCTTCTGCTTCTTTGTGGTCTATTGTGCTGAACTCTTCTAAAGGAAAAGAAGGAATAGGCTGAAAATATACACCTGTGTTATGCTTTTCAAATGCATCTTCTCTTTTGATGCTGGCAGAAATATGGTCAACAAGATTTAAGAACTTGTCTCTATCTGCCATATCTATATCAACATCAAAATTAATTTTCATTATTTGCCTTTAATTTTATCTAACATTATTTGTGCATTATAACATTCTTTTAGAGGATTGTCATCCTCTAAATCTTCTATTACTTTTAATAATGCTTCTAGTTTGTTAATTTTTTCTTTTGTAAGAACTGTTGGTTCTGGAATAACATCTGTAGTGATAGTTAAGGTTGTATCATCTAATGTAAATGAATCCATTGTATAATCTGTAATTGTGATTGTGTCTGTTCCATCAATAGAAATATAATTTGTATCATTCATGTTCGTCATCGAAAAGTATGCTCCATTTCATAAGTTTTTGTTTCTTTTCTTCCATTCTATCTGCAATTTGTTCATCAGTAACTAAACCACTAATTTTCATAATCTCAATCATGGTCATAACGTCACCTACTTCATCTTGTAAATCTCGCAGATATTTTGTTTTGCCTTTACTACGAATCATTTTACTACATGCTTGAATTAATTCTCCACATTCTTCCATAGTAATGACTAACATTTCTTCACGTTTTTTCATAATGTAACTAATACTCCTAGAGGAATGCCAATACTAAGACAAAATAGTATAAAACAAATTGCATAGTAAAATCCTCCTATTGTGAGATATAAAAAATCTCTCATATTTCTTTTCCTTTAAATTCTTCTGCAAGTGGAAATATATTAGCAATAACATCTGCTACTGCATGAGCAATTTTAATATGCTCTTTTTGTGTACCATTAGCACCACGTAATTCAATGTAGTGAATCCAACTACGCAACGTACCGTTCACATACATGCGGCTTACAGTATTGCCTTCAGGTAGTACTGCTCTTGCTTGTTCTTTGGCAATACCGTTACTTACAGCCCATTTGTATGCTTCTGTGGCGGCGTCTATAACTGCTCGTTGTTTGTCGTGCCACTTCTCTGCTAACAATTCGTGTTGTGTTTTGTTACCGCCTTTGCCCATATCAGCCAAGTCTAACTCAATGCTGTTTTGTCTGTTTTTAGGGTCTTGCAGTCTTGCTTCTCTAAATTCAAAACTTAGATCCTGTGTAGGGTCTGCATAACGTTGACTAAACTCTTGGAAACTAAAACTTCTATGTCTTAGAATCTGTCTAGCAATGTCTCTGGTTGTTTCAATTTCCAAACATGCACTCACCATTTCAAGTGGGCTCCAATGTTTGTGTTTCATCAAATACTTCACAAGTTTTTCACTTGTTTCTTTATTATTCTGATTATCAGGATTACTTACCCTGGCACAATATGCCACTAGATCCAATGCCGATTCACTTCGACCAGGAAATTGTGGTGATTGACTATAACTGATAATTTTTACGTTCATATTTTTGCATCCTTACATGCTTGTTTGATTTCATTTACTTCTTCTTTATTAGCAGAAAACAACTTTAGCCAAAATGGAGGCTCAATGATATCTTCTATCATTTTTACTTGTTCACTGTTAAATCTTTTTAATAAATTATCACCTGTACTGCTAAGATATAATATCCAAGGACTTACTTTTGCACTTCTTAAATCATGTACTGCTCTTGAGGGCGAAACTTCTGTAAAGTAATTCTGCCAATCTGTTTCATTTTCTTTTCCCCATCCTGCAAGATATATTACAGTTCTTTCTAATGCTTTAAGACCAGGTTCTTTTCTAACATATTCTTTTAAATATTTGTCATACTGTTTATCTGTTGCCCATTGTTTAAGTTTTACACCTGTTCTAATCAAATGCTCTGTGTAACGTTCTGGTTCAAGCCATTCATTTACTTGACATGCTCTACCATATTTTACAAATGCTTCATAGTATTGACTTTTTATAAACTCTTCCATAGTCTTAGGATTTTTAGCAGTAGTGTTTATTTCATAAAACATTTGGAAGGCTCTATGTGCTAAACGTATGTGGCTCATTTCTCTATCTGCCCAACGTCTTTTCTTTACGCACATATGGGCCGCAAGAGTTCTTTCGCTCATAAAACTTTTACCGCACCATTTACAATCCAAACTCATTTCTTAAATATTTCCTTTACTTCTTTATCATCATAACCATTAGCAAGTGCAAGTTCTTTCAAAGATTCATCATCGTTCAAACTTAAAAATAATTCAATTTCATCTGCTTTTAAATGAGGAAGAACACTACTGACAAAGTCTCCTCTTTTACTTTTCTTTTTTCTACTGTTTGGTGGTTTTATATATGGGTGGTGTTGCACTTTACCACTGCCAGCCGCAGTCATTAATAACCATTGTAGTTCAGGATGTTTGCTAACATCAGTAAACTTATGATTTACTAATTCATTTACCATCCAAACATAATCAGGTGCTGACTTTCCTTGTACACTACTAGCATATCTCATCATCATCCAAGGACTAAATGCTTTCTTTTGTTCAGCATTTAATTTGTTATACCAGTCTCTATCCTTTTTATCGATAGCCTTCATAACTTCTGCTAGTGGTATCTGTGGTTTTTTAGGCACCAAGTATCTCCATATAGTGCGGTTCTCCGTCTGCTACAGTCTCATGCCATTCTTTGCTGGCATTTTCATTTGCACTATCACTTATATATTTAAAACACTTAAAGTTTACATTGTGGTATTGGCAAGCCTTTGCAATAGCATAAGCCTCCATGTCTACCACATCAGCGACAATATCCAATAAGGAAGTATCAGTAACAAAATTATCACCAGTGCTACAACACATACCATTATCTTCTCCAAAATTTATTACAATGTCTTTTTCAAAAGGTGTTTGTCCAACTTCAAAACCCATCTCACAACACTTCATATCACGTTGTACAAAGTTTGTTATTTCGTGTATTCCACTTTCAACTGTTATGCCACCTGCTGTACCAAAGTTCCATACTGTAGATGGTTTATATTTTTCTATAAGTGCTGATGCTTTTATGGCGGCATTTACTTTTCCCACACCAGTAAAAAACACATTGTCCCATTTAGACATGTTAGGTGCTTCTTCTTTTAATGCAATTAAAATGATGTCCATTTATTCTCCTTCAAACTCCATTATGCATTTTACATCATATCCTTGTTCTTTTATTATAGCACTTCCTCCCAAGTTGGGCAAGTCTATTACTGCAACAATTAAAATATCTTCTTTAGGAATATTCCAATGTTCATGTATTAAATCGGCACAGGCTAGTGCTGTACCTCCTGTAGCAACCAAGTCATCTACAATAGCAACTTTGCCTTTTATGGGAGATATTTTTTGGATATGTAATTCTGTTTCGCCGTATTCTAATTTAAAAGATTTACTAACAGTAGGATTAGGTAATTTGCTTGGCTTTCTTGCTAATATAAAAGGCAAATCAAACTTTGTTGCAATGGGAGTTCCAAATACAAAACCTCTGCTTTCAATACCAACAATACAATCTGCATTAAATTTAGCAACATGAACACTAAGTTCTGTAATACTTTGTTTAAATGCAGTTGCGTTTTCTGTAATACTTGTAATATCTCTAAACTGTATTCCAGGGATAGGATAATCAGGTATTGTTCTTACAATATCTTTAAGAATCATCTTCCATCTCTGCGTCGTAATCTTCCCAATATTCTGACAAGTCTTCTTCAGATGGATCTTTGTATTCGTCTCTCCATTTGTCTGTGCTCCAACCTACTGCGGCTTCGTAACTTTTGCCCATTGTGTCGTTCATATCATAGTTGGCTTCTAACCAAACTTTGTCGTATGCTAAATCCTCTACAAATTCTCCCATGTGCGTTTCGTTTACTGTCATAACAAGTTTCTTTTCATCAAAAGGTTCATCTGTATCCACAAACCAACTTGCAAAGCCACCTTTTTCCACACTCATAAAAATCATTACAGGCGTACAACCTTCCGGGCTTTCACCATTAGCATCAGTACTAATGTATGCACCTTCTCTGCCTTTGAGCCAATGTGCTTCTGCACTCACTTCATTTTCCCAATCTCCGCCCCAATCATCTGAGCCGTCAGTTGGTACAGGTGTTACTGTAAATCCACCATCTGCAAAAGCGGCATTGATATGCTCTTTGTCATCTACTTCATACCAACCAGGTATTTCATTGCCATCTTCAAAAATGTCAGGTGAATCAGAATCTAATCCTACATCATCGTCCCATTCTGAAAGTGCTAACACATGGTCAATGAAACCACAACTGTGTGCTCCATCTTCTTCAATTTTAGGTGTCCAATATTGTGCAAAGTCTTCTGAGACTGTGCCTACAGCACATTCGCCTCCATATCTGCCACCATCTATTCTATATCTATATTTTGCCATAATTTCCTCCTAATCTAGCAAATGCGAAACATCGATTTCATTAGGAATCTTGTTTGCTTCTTTTACAAAAAATGCACACTTAGGATTAGGTTTATTCTCTAAAGGTGCAACCAACATGTGTCCGTTTTTTAATTTAGGAAAGTACCACTTTACATCTTGATAGATGTTAGTAATTTTTACTTCTTCACATTCTATTAATTTTCTTCCTAAAGGATTTAATGTTGCAGTTAAAAATCCTCTATTGTTTAAACTTGTCAAAGGTATTACTTCTATTCCACTTAAATCTTCATCTGTTATTGCTATGCTCCAATCCATTGGCATTTGAATTGTTTTATCACCTATTTTTAAACAAATAGCAGGTGCATAAAAACTCTCCAAGAATATCAATGGCAAAAAGTAATAATCCATAAACTCAGGATCTGTTGTGTCAAACACACAAAAACGTATGTCATCTATTACATCAGGCACATGGTCTATTTCATAAACGTCGTTGTCGACTGTTAATATTTTCATTTATACTCCAATTTGGTTACTTGAAAAGGAAAACCCTGCTCTTTATAAAATGCTTTTCTTTTTGTCAAGTGTCTTTTACTATATTTTAAATTACTCGTAATGTCAATTACATTCAAATAGTCTTTGTCCTCGGCTTTACGAATTCCTCTTCCGATACTTTGTATTACACGAACAAAACTTTTACCTGGCTCTAATAAAACCAAATTAAAAATTCTAGGTATGTTAATACCAACTGCCGCTACACCATAAGTTGCAACTATAACTTTATTATCCATTTCACTAACTTCTCGGTATTCTTTTTGCCTATCAGCAACTTTCATATCTCCACTTATGAATACCCATTCAGGAAACATATCAGATAATATTTCACCTGTTGCAATTCTGTCTATTAATACAAGTGTATTTCCAGAACCGCTTATGCTAGTAATAATACTGCTAATTTCTTCGATTCTGTCTTTGTCAGTTACAAGCCATTTTAACTCTTGAGCATAATTGTTAAATCCTAATACGCCGTCTTGCAACTGAATTATATTGATATCTAAGTTTGCTAGTACACCTTTTTCTTGTAACTCTTTACTACTTAAATTACCAATCACTGGTCCTAAAGAACAAACACAACCAACTGCTTCATGTTCATCTTTAGGTATTGTTCCTGTCAAACCCCATCTAACAGGAACATTTCTAAATGGTCCACCTAATAAATTTCTCAGTACATCTGCTTTTGCTTTGTGTACTTCATCGACCATTATACATACAACCCCATCTAAGAAATCATCTATGGGGAAATCTGCTTCATATTTTTTACTTTTCTTTTCTAGTATTGCTAAACTTTGCCATGTGCAAATTGTATGTGTCTTATCATATTCTTTCCTATCTCCGAATAGTACACCAACATCAAGTCCTAAATTTTTATAGTCTTTTTCTGTTTGTAATACTAAGTCTTTGTTAGGAACAATTACTATTGTTCTACCATACTGTTCACACAAATCGCTTAAGGCGGCTGTTATGAGCGTCTTACCGGCACCTGTAGCCACCTCCTGCAAACTTTGTGGGTTTTTTAAAAAGTTGTTTATTACGTCAACTTGATAGTCTCTGAGTATAATAGGTTCACCTTCTGCTGGATGACCTTTGGGCCATGCAATATCATCATATTTGGTTTGTTCTATTTCCTCAAACTCAAATGACCAAACGTTTCTGTTGTCTTGTACTTCAACATCATATCCTGCTTGTTGTACAATAGGAAGTAATCTATCAAGTAGATTCATATATGTTCTACCGCCAACATCGCAGAATCGAACACAACCATCCCATCTACCTAACTTGTAAGCAGGCATATGATATGCATACGGTAAAAAGTATTTTACTTCATCGGATATCTTGCGTCTAGTTTTAACGTCAAGTCCAACAAATTTTACATTTACTTCATCTCGTATTTCTAAGATACATTTAGCCATATGTAATTATACTACCACTTCCTTTGCATTGTCAACATAAATTGTCTGCCACGGTTATTATAACCAGGAAGAACTTCAACTTCTTCATCTAGCATATTATCGATACTTAAAGCCAAGTCTACATCATTAGCAAAAGTCTTAATATATCTAAAAGATAAATTATGTAAATCTTCTAATTCATCACCATCATAAGGACCTGGTTTTCTATTAAACTGTCCTCTAAATGTAATATCAAATTCGTGACTACCAAAAGATTGATTCCAGCCAAGTACACCCATGTACTTAGGAACTCTTGCTTGGTCTGTATCAGTAACAGCAAGTGCAACTTTAAATGCTCCAAATTCTTGTGCATATCTTAAGCCTTGTGTTTCGTATGCACCTGTATTGTAATACTTAGGAGCATTCCAAACTTGCTCTGTTGTTGTAATAACTGTAGTCTCTCCTGTTTCAGGATCAGTTACAGTTTCAGATGTAGTAACATCTTCATAAAAACCAGGTGTGTATTCTATTGCTTGTTCAAATTCATATCTAAACAAACTTAATACACCAAATCCAATTTCATAACCAATTGCTTCTTCAGGTAATAAATCTGCATTAGCACTTACATAGCCGTCGCCATTTAATTCATACAATGTAGGTCTTCTATAACTATTACCAACATTTAAAAAGAATGGTCCACGTTCTAACCCGAATCTCAATGCATTCTGGTCTTCATTACCAACTCTAAAACCAAAGTTATATTTCATGGCAAAGTCGGCATTTATGTTTAAGTAAGCACCATAATTATCTCTATCATAATCATCTGTGAGTGTTTTATACTGTTCATGACTTGCATCAACACCATAACCTACTTGCAGTTTGTTAGATAGGTCCACTTGGTCTCCTACTCTCAAATAGTCTGTGCTACTTTCATTGTAATATGATAACCAATCACCTGTTGTGTAATTTGCTTTATCATGTGTTCTACCTAGTGTAAAATATTCATTATTTACTGCAAAGTTATATTTTTCACCATCTTGTTTACAATCATTTGATGCTTCAAAATTAGAATCATAACAGTTATCATAATCATATCTATAATCAGTATAATCTGCTGTTATAGTAAAGTCTTGGACATCAATATTAAATTTTGCATTCTTATTTGAATACAAATCTTTTTCCACATTGTCATTTCTAACACTATCTTGATTAGTTTCCATTGCAGTATATTGAAACCAATTTGTTGGTGCTATACTAACAAAGCGGTGTGACTGCGTTCCAAATCTAGCAGTTACGCCTTGTTCAATATTATCTTTAATCAAAATTGTGCCAGCAATACTACCGCTACCATATACAACACTATTGGCACCTGAGATAACTTTAACCTTTTGCCCAGTTGCTAAATCTGTTCCAAAGTCATACCAAGCACTACCAGGTAAATTTGCTGGTATCCCATTTTTGTAAACTGCCGTGTGTACTGTTTGAGCACCACGTTCATTGTATCCTTGAAAAGCACCATCACCACCTGCTGTCCAAGTGTGTGCTGGAAGTAATACTCTTATAAAGGATGATTCTTTTAGTGGGTCTGCTTTCACAGTTTTTACTTGTTGTGCCACTACCACAACTTCTTCTATTTCTTCTGCCTTTGCTTGTGGGCTCAAACATACTGCTATTGCAAATATAATTGACCATGCAAACATGGCATACATAGGAGAGAAATTTAAATGAAAATTCCTTTTCCACTCTCTCTCCTGACGTTCCTTATCTATGATATTCATAAATTCTCCAGGTTATAAGTTCTATTATAATTATACGTCTTATACAGGAAAAGTCAAGTGAAATATCAAATAAAGTGAAGCCCGGAAGAAATCCGGGCTTCTTGGTGCTCTGTGTGGGGGATGACTAACGTTTGAGCACCAGGGAATCGTTAGCAGTATTACTTATTTTAAATGACTCCTTTCATACAAGTAGTTCTGGCTAAAGCCTGCCAATTGTTTGGCTCCATTTTCCTAAGGTCGGAAATCTTAAGAACCATCCTTAAAGATATCTCTCTAAGTTTGTCAGTGTTCTCAATCATGAAGTCAATAATTTCTTTATCGCCTTCTTCACCGAACTTGTATTCTTCAAGCATACCGTCTCTAACAATTTGCTTGATTCTAAGGAACTTATCTCTAGCAGAGTTCATTGTAAGATCCAAGTAATGACATCTTGACATAAGTGCTGACAAGTGGTCTTTTATCTTCTTAGAACGGACGTTTTCAAAATCAACGTTAGTAATAAAGATACAACCACCTTTGAACTCAAACCTATCAGGTATTCCTTCTCTACGAAGTGCATTAGATTCTGACTTCCAAGTAATGTAACGTTTCTTACCCGAGTCAAGTGTAGCCTTAAGCATGTTCAAACATACTTCATCAAACAGTACACTATCACAGTCATCAAATACTAATATGTTACCTTTTTCTGAATTGTTGAAAAGTGTCTGGAACAAACCAATTGGCGTAACAGAACCTTTTACAACTTCAGTTCTTGCAGGTTTGCCAGCAACTTCTGTAAGCATGTCGTAATCTTCTAATACAGATTCAACACCAAAAGACTTACCAACTCCTGGAGGGCCACTTACAATCATACCTCTAACAGTACCTTCTGCAACTGCATGAGTCATTCTGTCCAAAATATCAAACCTTTCACGAATACGTTCAATGGCTTGCTCATCGGACTCTTCCTTCTGCTCTGCAGGGGTATTGTCGATTTTAGGTTGCTCGGCATATATAGCCGGAGTTACATATTCAAGGTCCTGTGTAGGATCTTCTATAAGTACTCGGATTTTGCTGAACTGGTCTCCAAGGACTTCAGTACCATCTACAGTAATGAAAGCACCTTTCTTACCAATGTTTAAAGGCTTAACAATAGGAAAAACCATGTTATCAACAGTATTCTTCCTGTATGTGCCTTGTTTAATTTTTACAAAGTTAGTCATCTTTACTCCCGTTTTGTTTAACTTATACATACTATTATACTTCTTTTACGGGTGAAGTCAACCTTTTTACCAAAAAAAGTGGCAAAAAAGTTAATCTTTTTTGATGTTTAGCATGAAAAAGCAGGTTTGTAAGCATTTTGCCTGCCATTTTGCATCGTCTACAGCACTATGTAGGTCTTCTTGTACGCCTTTTCTAGGGTCAACTTCCATCATGCTGAATACAGTTCTGCTATCTCTGATTTGCCAATATGCCCAATTTGTGTGGGTATTGTGCATTTTGTATAGATTCTCAATAATGACCATATCAAATTGTGGGCCTTGACACCATATTTCGTCACAGCCTACAAGCCATTTATTAAGAGATTTTGTGAATTCTGTTATATTAGTTCTATCTTCATCTGAAAATGCTTTGTCTCTAATATGTGGTGGTTGCTTTGCCCACCATTGTAAAGTACCATTGTCAACATCGCGATTCATTGCAGTTTGCTCGTCAATGTCTAATTTAAAATCTAAAAAACTATGCGGTTCTTCGTTTGTGTAAGGATTAAACTTTACGCCACCCACACTGAGTATTACTGCTTCTGGCGTAGTTGCCAAAGTTTCAATATCTATCATTGCATGGGTGGGCATAATTATTTTGTTCCTTGTAGTTTGTATTGTCCAAACAATTTGCTAAAAAGAATAGATGCTTCGTCATCAGTAAGTTGTGGCTCACTCCAAGCGGATCTTTCCTCAATATTCATTTGACGCCATTTAGTGTAATTAGTATCAAAAGATTCTTTGCTATCGTATTGGAATTGAAATTGGTCACTCATATTTACTCCTAAAATTTATAATGTAATTATTTTACTAAAAATTGGATACTATGTCAACCTTTTAAAAAACTCTTCAAATAAAGAATTTTCTAATCCATATGCTTCTTCTTCCCACGGAAGTTTATTGTAAGGTAAATTTTTAATTAATTCTTCTTGTAACTTGAATTCAAATTGCTTATTGATTAATTGTTTTGCATGAACTAATTCATGTGTTAAATTAAGTAAAAACTCTTCTCTGGTATATGTGTAATCGTTGCTTTTTCTTGCTAGTTCAATTTCTATGTGTTCTGAATCTCCCCAACAATACCCTGCTAAATTTTCATCTACTTTTGTTAAAATTTCTATATTTACATCAACTGTAGCATTACAGTTTGGGCAAAGTGTATTAAGTAAAGATTCTGATGATAAAATGACATCTTGTTTTTTAGCAAGTCTGCCATTTATAAAAACATGTATCATTTAGCCAATAACGATATCTTCCATGCCTGCAGTTCTTAGTCTAGTAATATGACCTATCTGCCATTGCTTGGTATCGAGACCTTTCATTATTCCTAAATACTTATTACGCAACAATGCATATTGGTTGCAAAGGTGTGTTAGGTCTATAACACTATCTTCACTATCAACAAACTTTTCAGCATCTCTACTGCTCAATGCTCTATTGTAATTTTCTAAGTATTTACGAAATGTTTTAGAACGTTCTTTGCGAAGTTCTATATTTAAGTGTTCTAGTATTGCTTCAATTTCCTGAAGTTGATTAAAACGATGTTCTGTAATGCCAGGTAAGGCAGAACTAGATTTCTCTAGACTGCCTTTAATACTGCATTCGTATTTGGCTTCTTCTAATTCTTTTTCGTAGTATTCAATTGAGTCAACAATTTTGCCTAAATCTGCTACTACTGAATTATACCAACCTGCCATAACTTAGTTCCACTCGTCTTCGTCTTCATCGTAATCATCTACACCATAATGACTTGCTACTGCTGTTTTAAGAGCAGTATCAAAAGTGTCAATATCTTCTTGTAGATTACCCATGTCGGCTTCTTCATCAAATACTCTGACTAGATGTTCTGCCGCTTCTATACGATCCTTCTTTGGAACATAATGTTTCATACTGTCCCAAACACTTACAAGTAATAAAATATCAGGATTCATCGATTAAGTCCTCTTCATTAAAATTGTCAAGTTCACCGACATCAATGTCGTCTTCGGCATCATTATCCTTTTTAGGATTTTGTCCGAACTCTTGCATAATTATTTCAAGTTTATCGCCAGTCCATCCTTTTCTGAACTCTTTTATTTCTTCACCTGTAATAGGCGAGACATAAGATAGTTTATTACCAACTTTCTCTAAGATACCTTTTGCTTCTAGCATTTCTACCATACCACTGTATGGGTCCATTCCAGTTTCATAAGGTATTTTAACTTGTACACTTTCAAAAGGTTTGCTGTAACGTGTTTTCATAACTTTACAAGCGGCACGAATTCCTTGTACCGTTGATACTTTATTACCGTCAGCATCTTCTTTAAGTTTAAGTTTTTTCATTGCAATAACAATACTACTTGCATATATAAAACCTTGTCCGCCTGATATCTTATCATCAGGGTCAAACATGTCTTGTGATGCATAAGTATGGTTAGTTGCTATTAGACCAATTGGATGTGGTGCCAATGAATTTACTGTATTTCTAACTAGGGCCGTTAATGCCTTTGGCTTTCTACCCATATCACCTTTCATATCACCTTTTTGGAATTGGTCAACATCTGTAGGTGTTAATAACATACCCAAACTGTCAATTACAAATAACATTTTAGGTTGTTCTTCATATGGTAAATCACCATAGTTAGATTTATAGTCTTTTACAAAATCACTGATTGTTTTAGCAACGTCATCAATCATGCTAACACTAATTTTGAGAAGTTTCTCAGGATTAGTATCAACATCTAATGCTTGTAGCCATTCTTCATCCAGTGCGTTTTCGCTATCAAATAATACTACTTGACAGCCTTGATCCTGTGCGTTTTTCACAAGGTTACCAGAACAAATAAAACTTTTGCCCGAACCGGATTCTCCTGCAAATACACTCACCTTACCAAGGGGAACTCCTTTTTTGAAGTCCCCACTTATAAGATAATTTAAAGTGTAGTTACCAGTCGATACCCAATCCTGAGGGTCATGAAAGCCAGCACTAATACCGCTGATGCTTTTAGTCAAACCCGTTCTGAATTTGTTTAAGTCAAATGGTTTCTGCATGTTAGTCTCCTTATGAACTACGGTTTCTAATCATGTTCAGAATATCATCTGCACTTGGTTTCTCGCCACTGGTTTCTGCTACTGGTTCAGCCTTAGGTTCAGCCGCAGTTGCTTGAGTTTCAACTGCTTCAGAAAGAGGGGCAGTTGGCTCTGCCTCTTTTTCAACTACCGGAGCCGGAGCCGGATTAGCCGCTGGTGCTTGTGCTGATTCTGTAGTTTTTTGCGTTGCTGTTTTAGGAACATCTACGCCGTAAGGCTTGTAGAAGTTACCCCATCTTTCAACATCATACAATTCACCGTCAACTGATGCTTGGAACATTTCAGCGATTGCTTGTAGTTCTTCTTCACCAGGTCTTTTTGGTAAAAAGTCAGATAAGTTGTAAAGACCATTTGAGTCAATAGCCGCAAGTTCATTTTCATCTAATGCTCTTTCTTTACGAGCCCATTTAGATGTGCTGTAGTCTGCGTATTGACCTTTGGTTGTTTTAGTTACCCTAAAATCTGTACCATTCATATAATCAGTTGGCATGTTCTCCATGTCTGGGTCCATCAATGCTGATTTAATAATGTTAAAGATTTGAGGTGAAATTACAAATCTCCTGATTGGATTTTCAGGTGATTCCTCTGAAAGAGGATTTTCTGTTACAAATCCTTGGAAAATGTATGAACGTTTTTTCCAATACTTTCTGCCCATATCTTCAAGACTTGAATCTTTAAACCAAGGACGAACCTCAGTTAATACAGGACATGTATCTCCATACATTTCTGCACAAGGTACTTGTACAGTTACGGGTTTCATATCGCCACCCTTAACACCTGGAAAAGTCAAACGTATCATTTGTCTTTCAACCCAGAAAAATGTGTTATCTGGATCTTCATCAGGTAAGAACCTCAGTACTGCTGAAGTGCCTTCGTCGATATTCCAGTGTGGGTAAATGGCGTTGTCTCCGCCGGATTGTGATTGGCTTCCGGAACTTTTACTTTCCATTGCCTGTAGTTTTGCTCTAATTTCTGCCAAAGATGCCATAATGTTTCTCCTTATATGTTTGTGCCATGTTTGTAAACGAATTGTGTTTACTATGTGCCTAGTTTACTTTCTTTGTGCCATGTTGTCAACCTTTTTATACTACTGCTGACAAGTAGTTAAAAATTATTTATCAAAAATAACAAAACTGTCAATAAATTTTTCGTATTCTTTTGATTTGTTTTCTGCTAAATCTTCTGCCATTGCTACATTTGTAGGTTGTTGTGCAGATAATAAAGAAGCCTTAACTGCTCTATACTCCATAGGATCTAAACTTCCACCATCTGATAGTTTACTTCCAATGCTACCTAAGTAATTAGCAAGTCTTTGATTAGCAACTACAGTACTTAATTGACTTACTTGATAACCTAATTTGCTGTGTGGATTTGCAAACTCTAAAGGATCTTCTTCAATAACTTCTTTTGCACCTTCAAATGTTTCAGATTCTATAGCATTCATAATATAACTTTCAAATGCTGATTTTTTATTAACTAATTTTGAAAGTGTTTCATGTGCATTACCAACTTTGTTATCAAAATGTGTTTCAGTGAAATGGTCTTCTAAATTTACTTCATTTACAATTTCAATATTGTCATATTCATTTAAACTTTCAACTGCTTTACTGTATGACTTTGCACCAGCAACTCTTTTGAATGTAGTTTTTATACTTTCAATATGTTCTTTTGCAAGTGTTACATATTCACTGTTTGCTTCATTTATTAGTCCTTTTGTAGAGACATATCTAACAAACTCTCTTAAAGTTCTAATATCTTTACACATTTGTACAATGCTTTCTCCAACTGTGTCATGCATTGCTCCACCATTGTAAATATGTCTTGCCATTGCTCTTGCACCTTGTAAATTTTTACTTGGGAACAAGAAACGTTCTTCATTTGCTTGAATAAAAATCTTGCTAATGTTTCTGCTTCTAGCACCACGTATTTCTTCATTTACAGGTTTTGAATGTTTAACAACTATCTTAACACTATCAAGTGGTTGATAACTTGTTTTAATTGATCCATATGATGAACCTAAACTTGCTTCTGTAATTCCTTCCATTTCTATCTCTTTATCAATATTGATTTTTTCACTAGTTGGTTTTAATGTTTTTCCAAATACTCTAAAATCCATTGTCATTAAGTGAGCTCTAGCAATATTATTAAGTTGTGACCTAATTGTATCTGTGTCTTTTGTATTCTCAGACACACTAAAACGTATTTCTTCGTTAGGTACGTTTAGTGTAACAAGTAAATTAGGACTATCAACGTAAAATCTAATTGCGTCTGCAGGGTTACCAACAACTTCACCTACTTTATCAAAAGTATCAATTTCGTAACCATAGCCTTTTAATAAATTAAAGACTTTGTCTGCTACTGTTTTTACACTTATTGCCATTTATTTATCTCCTACTTGTATTTATCTAAAGTAGTCCAATTGGCATTGGTTCATCATATTCGTCAAACGGCTCATCATCAGAACGGTCAAGTTCTCCATCGCCTCTAATGTTCTGATTTACTACGTCAAATATGTCATCTTCAAATGTAGAAATATAATTTACCATTCTACATGCAATAACCATACTCATTACTAAGTCATCTGTTTCTCCAGGTTGTGCAGAAAAACTATTGCCTCTAGCAACAAAACATTTTAATTCTCTTAAAAATGCTTTACTATATACTTTTAATTTATTTTGTTCTATAAATCGTTTTAATGTTATACAACCATCCATTTTAGTTTTAGCACTTGTATGAAATCCTTTACGTCCACGTTTGCCTTGAACTTTTACAGGATCATGTAACATTTGACCTGGAAAATTTTCTTCACCTGTGTCTCGTATAACAACAAGTGCGGCTTCACCAATTGTGTTATTTTCCACTGTCCAGTAAATTTCTCTCGGTTCATATGCTTCTATTTCTTTTAAAATTTCTCGTAATGTTCTAACTTGTCCTTCAACAGGTGTTTTATTGTGACACCATTCTCCTACTTGTTTCATAGTAGGTAATTCAACTACCTGTATTGCGGCATTATCTCCACCTGTACCTGCACAAGGATCTAATGTTACAACATACATATTATCTTTCTTGGGTCTAGAGTACCAACGAACTTCTCCTGTTCTATACAAGGTGTCTGTGTGCTTCATATTAGCCAAACATAAAGCATCAATTAATGTTTCGTTGTATATGATGAATTCACATTCATGTTCTCTTCTAAAACGTTCTTCACCAATTCTGCCCATTTCTTCTTCGGCCCATTTATCATCTCTATCTGGATGTTGATGCCATTTAGCAAGATAACCTTTAAATCCATTTATACCTACATCTTGTTCATTACCATATTCATCTACTGTTTTTTGAGACTGATGCCAAATACCAGCAAAAGTATCATCGTCACTATTTGGTGTTGAAGTAACAATACATTTACCACCTGTTGCTAATGTTGGTGAAAGAGATGTCCAAAACTCAGCCGCGATACGTGGCGGTACGAATGCAAACTCATCTAAGTAAACTAATGTAAGTGACATACCCCTACCAGTGTTTTCAGTTGTTGTACTACTAACTATACGTGAACCATTATCAAATGTAATACTTCCTTTGTTATATTCTACAACTCCTGCTCTAATATGATTAGGTATAGTTTCGTATGCATATCTAATACGTTGCATAATTTCACTGGCACCTGCCGCCTTATGAGCCGCTACTAATATTGTACTGTCTGGTTTAAACATAGCAAACCATAGTAAGTATCCTGCGGCTACAGTAGTTTTACCCATCTGTCTGCCCAGCATATTAATACTGTATCTATGTTCGTTGTAGTTTTTTACTAAGTCTTCTTGATAATCAAAAGGTACAAATTTGATTCCACCTCTTGTTGGGTGCTGTATTCTGACATACTGCTTCATAAAGAACATAGGACCGTCAATAGGATCACAACATTGCTGAAACTCTCTCAGCATGTCTTGGTCATATAATTCTTTAGAGTAAGCAGATTTTACTAACTCAGTATTTACCGTTCCTTTTGGCATACTGTTATTTAGTTATTTTTTGGGGGAAAAATGCTTAGGATTGACTATTGCGTAGATAATCTTTAAGTCTATCCCTAATAATATTAGTTAAAACTTGCTTTTCGTCTTTTGGTTGTTCACCACTATTGTATGGATTTACAGGTGCATCTGGCATATCTACTTTTACAATTTTCATAGGTTCTTTAGGCATGTCATCATGTTCTGGCTCACCGCTTGGCAATGTAATTCCAACTTTTCTTAACAATACTTTAAGTTCATCAATTGTTTCTGCACTTGCTTCTACTGAAACTGAGCCGGTGCTAGTTGAATGATGTTTTTCATATTTGTGGCTTTCTTGTTCATCTGCTTCTGGCTCATCACCACATACATCACAATGACCTTCTTCAATGGATTCTTGTTGTTCATCGCCTACGCCATGTCCATGTTTAAACCAAGATTCTAATTCAGCCTGCATGTCTTGTTCTTCTGGTTCAAAGTATGTGAAGTCATCTGCTACTTTTTTGCTTTCACCTTCTGGTGATGTGATTGTAAGAATATGTTTTGTATAACCGCTTGGGCCTTCGCCATTGTATTCTAATGTATAAGAGTACTCGCCTACTGCTTCGTCAAGTTCTCCTGCATTTAATTTAGCAAGTAATTCTGATGTAATAGGCTCATCTTCTACTTTGGCTCTGTTTTCATCTGGTTTTGGAATCATTAATGCAACTGCTTTGTCAAACAATTCATGTGCATCGTCTTCGTTTGCAAAACCATATTCGTCAGCAAAGTCTACTGAACTAGAAGCATATAGGTCATCTAAATCTAAATCTTTTATTGTTTTTAGTTTACTAGCAACTTCTTCAGGTGTTTTACCTAATTCTATTGTTTCGTTGTCAATAAATAATTCTAGTCCACCATTTTCTGCACCAAGTACACCTCTGGCTTCCATTAATTTTATATGCTTCTTCAAGTTTGACATTAGTTTCTTCTTGCACTTTGACTAATTACATCAACATGCTTAGGCTCTGGAGATTTACCACCACCTGCTGTGCCTGTAATTGTGTCATATAGTCCTTTAAGACTGTCTCCCATAATTTCATCTTTTGAAGGATAATTACGGAAATAGTCTGCACCTTTTTCTGCTTTGATTTTTTCTAATTCTGCTAAAAACTTGGAGTTATATTCTTCGCCAAACAATGCTTCACTAAAATCGACATCAACATTTTCGTTTTCATAGTGGGCGAATTCTTCTTTGTTAAGTTCTGCATCTTCTTCAGATACAAATCTATCTTTATCCATTTCATGCCTTTCTGCGGCTAAATCTGATTCTATTTTTCTAGGCTCTTTAATACCATAACATAATACACGTTCATGGTCCACACCTAAGTTTACTGCAACGTAAACTTCTAATATTCTATCGTTGACTGGATATTTTAGTACAACGTCTGTACTGCATACTTCACTTGTAAAATTAACACCTTTCAATCTTTGAAATTCCATTGGATTTTCTTGAATAGGTTGTCTATTCCAAGGAGTAGCACTAACAATATTGTACTTAGACAATATTGATTCTAATTTTGCTAAATCATCAGCGGAGCAATCTCTTGCGACTTTAATTTTATAGCCATACTCTTTGCTGAAAGATTCGTTAATGATGTCTTTAAGTTCTCTCATAGTATAAACTCCTGTTATGTACTTATTTATCATAAATAACAAAAGTATGCAGTTTAAACTTAGCAAAAATAATTTCAACGGGTTCGCCACATGGGGAGTTGCCTTAGAAAATCAGGTATGTCCAAGTCCAGATATGCTAGATAGATTTGACCAAAGCGGTTATGATTTATGTAAATTAGAACAAGAATATGCAAAAGCAAATTTAGGTTCGCATGATTTAATGCGTTACAAAGCATGTATTAAACAAGATTGGTTTACAAGTGAACAGTCTCACAAAGGTGTACACATTAATCATTCTGATTTATATGAGCGTAAAAGTTACCACGGATACGCTCTAGAACAACTTTGTAATTGGGTACCAGGAAACAATTTATTATGGAAAATGATTAAATTAAAACCTAAATGGGGAATTGATATGAGCATTGACTATGTAGACAACAACGGACATGTTATGGAATTGTTTCATTATGAATGGGACGACACAGAATTAGATACTGTATTAGAAAAAAAAGAAATTATTGAATCAGTTGTTTTAAATAATGATTGGGAAGATATTGCTAAAACTAAGTTGCAAAGAAAAGATGAATGGCAACATTTGGATTTTACAGGTCAAAGCGAATGGACTACAAACTTTTTAGGACTACCAAAAGAAAGATTTAAATTAGTACCTTGGAAAATTTAATCGTCTTTATTGTTGATTATTTTAAGCAATTCATTTCTGTCTAGCATTTTATTACCACCGTTTTCATTAGTAGTGTATTCTCCAGCATTATTATCAAGCCTTGCTTTTTTAATCATCATGTCTATTTGTCTTAATTTAGAATTTATTTTGCTGTCTTTGGCATCAAGAGCAGTTTTTAACATCTTTGCGGCACTATCAAAAATACTGCCGGCATCTCTATCACTTACATTCATACCTAAATTCATAAGTTGTTGATAACTGTCTACTGCTTGTTGAGCCAAATCATCCATATCTACGTCATGGTCTTCTACGCCTTGTACGTTTCTTAATGCATGGTCAATTTTTTCTGCTGTACTAAGTGCTGTTTCAACTTCCGCAACATCTATTTCAGTAATTTGATTGTTTTCATAAACAACATCATCATGATCCGGCATGTCAAACTTTTTATCAGACTTTTTTGCTTCTTCAATAGGAGGCAAATTGAATTCTTCTTCTAACTTCTTAGTCATAACAGTATTTATTCCGAAGAATTATGCTTTTAAAGGTTTACTGAGTTCTTCCCAACTAGTTTCATAATCACTATCACCATCTGCATAACCCATTACTCCAAGTTTTTCATACTCTGGTATTAAGTCATCATGCAATAAACCGATTTTTTTGAGGTTAGGCATAATTCTACTAAACAAAACATCTTGAAATTGTGTTTGAAAAATGTTTTCTTTTTGATATTCGTCAGTATATTCTAAATCCATACCGTATTTTTCCCAAACATCGTATGCTCTCAGTCTATTTCTGCTTACAGTACAGGCTTCTAAGGCAAATTGTGCTCTATCCATTACATCTTCTTCACTTAATGTTGTTACAAACTCAGTTAGATAATTTATTCCAAATGTAACGTGCCTTGCTTCGTCTCTAATAATATATTCTAACATTTGTTTGTACACAGGATCGTTAGTTCCTTCTTTGGCGGCATTAAAGGCGGCTAATGCCAATCCTTCAATTACAACTTGCATACCAATAAACTTTAAATCCCATCTTGGATCTGTTAAAATTTTATCTAATAAACCTTTTAATGCTCTACCTATGGGCCAACTACGTTTTAAACGTTGTTGTAAGTATTTGTTAAATGCTTCAACATGCCTTGCCTCGTCGAATGTTTGACTAGCGGCGTAAAGTTTTGCGTTATAAGTAGGCGCACAACTGGCTAACTGCGATGCTACCAATAATGCTCCTTGCTCTCCGTGTAAAAATTGACTTGTTGCCCAACTGTTTAAGTCTTTAAAGAACTCTAACCTAGTTTCCTTATCAAATGTTTTAAATGTTGTATGATTATCCCATTGAGTATTCTCAAATTCAAACTCTTCGTCACCAATTCCTGTGAACTTAGGAGTCCAATCAACATCAACTTCTACATTCCAATTTAATTGTTTGCCTAATTCATATAACTTTTTAATTCTGTTGTCTTGTACTGTGTAATCCCAATTAAATGAACCAGTCAAAGGTGTTTGAAAAATCTCTACAACATCTGTAGGATCTAAATCAGCCGGAACATCTTCGTCAAACTCGATTACGTTCCTTGGAGTTTTTGTATATTTTATTTTCATTATTCTCTTAACGCATTTTGCGTCTTGGCTTAGTTGTACGTTTAGGTTTTCTATAAATTTGGTCTTCCGTAATTACTTTAAAGTGTATTCCTTTTGCTTTACACCAAGCATTTGCGGCTTCCCATTTTGCGGCATTTACTTGTGTTGCAAACTTATCTCCTCTGCCTTTGGCATTTTCAACAATAGTTTGGCTTTTAGGTTTTATCTCTATAAGTTCAATTAACGTTTTACCATTTTTATCTTGATATTGTACCATAAAGTCAGGTACATAATTTGTTATCTTTCCTGTAAAAGGGTGTCTGTATGGTATCTTGACATTCTCACTTGCCCATTTAAGTATATTTGGATGGCTATCACAAAATCTCATGAATGCTGTTTCCCAACTGCTACGAGCAAATGGCATTTTACCACCAACATACTTGTCTGGATTCTGAACTACATATTGTCCTTGAGAGTATCGATTTGACATAACTATCCTTACGGTCTAATTAGGTCTGAGATTTTACTATATTTGTTTTGTTTTTCTACACTCAAACCAACTAAATTACCTTTCGGTCTAATTTTATTTAGTGCTTTATAAGTGTTTTCTGCTAATTTTATGCTGTCTTCATTCAATTCAAAGTATGATATAGGATGTACACCTTGAATATCTGCAATTTTTATTAATGCTATTGCTAAAGTGTTTGCTGTGACTTTGTTAAACCCAACACTTTGCAAACGACCTTTAACCATATCTATTCTTGTAGCATCCATTCCACGTGATGCATTTTCGTCTAGCATTCCTGTAAGCACATCTACACTTGCTTCAGGCAAAGGAAAATTTATTGTACTGTTTTGTAAAAATTGTACAACCTTATTACGTCTTACTTCGTAACTTGGTTCATTACCAAATGTTTCGTATAAACTTTTCATTAATTACCACCTGCCGTTTTCCAAAAATCATTATCTTGATTTGTTCCAAGTCTTGCAGTCTCTCCGCTGTTTTGGTCAACAGGAGCAAGAAATCCTAATTCACGTTTTCTTAATGCTGGTTGGTTCCTTGTATCTTTACTTGCATTCTGACTTACTGGTGAGTTTTCATCCAGTGGACCACCATCTCTTAATCGTTTATAACTATCTTGTGAACCATATGTAACAAATCGTTTCATATCTTCTTCTGCTATAAAACCATTTACTACAGGATTGATTGAAAAGTTTTCGTATTGGATATCCATATTAATCATAACAGGATCACTTGCGGCATGGTCAAAACCTTCCACAGTAAAGTTTGTTACGATTGGATTAAACAATGTGTACTTCATGGCTCTTTGAGCATGATAGTAAACAATGTCTATGTGTGATACAAAATATTTTTCATTCCCAGGTCTAAGATTATAACCTTGATTGTTGTCTGAATATCCTAAATTAAATCCATATGTAGGACCATTTTGACTACCAGTTGGTATTTTATCAGGTACTACATCATAAGGAATTTTTCTAGGTGTTGCATTATTATTAACATCAATATCAAATTGTCCTAGAGGGTTTGAAAATAAATGTGCATACATTCTCATCAATAAAATTACCCAAGCACTATCCACTGTGTCATAAGCCGCTAATGAAATAGGCTTATACTCAGCATGAGTTATAGTTACTCGCTTTTTATTGTACTGATTTTTGACATCCGTCTGAATTTCTGCACTTGGTACTTCAGAGTTTTTAATCAAACTACTGAGTACAGTTGGAACACCTGCTTCTCTCATGTCGGAAATACCGGGAATGTCAATATCACCATTAAAGTGAAAATTGACATACCCGTTAAATTTCTGTCTTACAGGGTTGTTTACTGGGCTAAAAGGTTTAGCATGGTTAACATCAAATGCAAAATAATCTCCGTCCTTATATATTACATCGCCAATCAGTTTATTAACTAATATCTTATAAAGGTCCATATTTTGCTCTTACGTTAATTAACTATTAAGTGCCGTCACTCGCTGTAGAACCAAAGACGTTAGTCTCAGGGAATACTTCACCTGAACCACCAGCAACTGTAGAGCCTGCACCATTACCATCACCTGGAACATGTAAAGCATTATCAAATCTAATTGTTAATGTTACTGTAACTGGTTCGTTAGTAGTGTAGTCTGAATCACTGTAGTCTACGTTCTGCAAGAAACAACCTTCAAGTCCCCATGTTTCCATAGGTGCTGTAGTTTGACCATCAAGTATTTCAAGTCTAGTATTAAACTTATAATCTTCTCCAGCCAACGGTGACTGTTGATTAAAGTGGTTTAACTGTCTTTGAACTTGTTTACCAGCAAGTCTTGACACAGTATTCTGAATGTCATCACGAATAACTATTTGTACAGTTTCCCATGTGTGCTTACCTTGTACATAAACTTTAGAGTTGTAAGAATGTATTTCTACTTCTTCAAAGTTAATCTTAGGTCTGCTGACGTTCATTACATTCTGCGTAAACTCTCTGGCATTACCTTGAGCGCCGAAATCTTCTACCTTAACTCTAAATCTAAATTTGAGTTTAGGCATTAAAATACCAGCGGTACCGGAATCATCTACAGGAACACCGAACTTATTTTTGTTTCCAAATAAATCTGCCATTTGTTTTCTCCTAACTTATAAACCACTGTTGGGTTTACGTTACATTTATTTATCAAAATAACCAATTTTTCTTTATAGTGTGTTTTAATTCCATAAAAAAAGGGCAGTAAAAACCGCCCTTTTTTCATTAGTTTTATCTCAAACTTCTTAAGATGCTGTTGATCCCAATGTGTTTTGGATTCTAATTGGTATATAGATAAACTCAATTGCTTTAACTGGTTGAATAGCAATATCAATATAAAGTTCATTTCTATCGATTCTTGCTGGAGTGTTATTTGAGTTATCACAAACTGTAACATAGTCAAATAATCCTCTTTGGATAACCAAGTTTGAAAGGAATCCATCTACAACACCTTTAGCATTCTGTCTTGTGATGTCGTCATTTGGTTCAAATAAGAATGGCTTAACGATATCGTCAAGTCTTTCTCTGATGTAAACAACTAATCTAGCAACATTGATTCTGTCCAACGCACTTGCAGTTGGGTTAAGTGTTTTTTGACCAAACACTACCAAACCTCTACCTGGGAACTGAGCAATAGGATTAACTTTGTTCAAGTATAATGTATCTCTCTGTCCTTCGTTAAGTGTTACTGGAACATATTCACCGTCTGTTGGATTAACAAATCCAACTGAAGTTGCGTTTTGTACAAGACCTCTTTGGAATCCTGCTGGTGCAAACCAAGGGAAAGCCACCTGGTCATTAAATGCAAGTGTTCTTAAAGCAATGTGACTTGGTGGTACAACAACGTTAGTACCGTCTAAGTTAGTTGCTAAAGCACTTGGATAGTAAACTGCCGCATATGGAGAACTTGATAGTAATCCATCTTCGCCGTTTTCACTAGCATTGTTGGCGTTTGTTGCCCAGTTTTTTGTGCTTGTTGCATCTGCTTTAAGTCTAAATGGTGTATCTCCAATTACAAATGCTGTATTTCTTCTATCACCACTTAATGCAATCATTTCATCTAACAATTCTGGATATCCTGGAGCGGCTATCAAGTTAAATGAATTTGTTTCTGCTCTAATGTCATCATTGCTGACAACTGCGGCTTGCATTTTTGTTTTAACCAAGTTGTGTACTGCTTTTCTTAAACCATACATTTTACCGTCTGGTTGATTTCCACTTGCGTCAACCCAAACATTACCAACGTTTGTTCCTGCAGGAGTGTAGTTAATTTTATATTCTTTAACATTACCACCTGAAGCACGTTTGTTGAATCCTAAGATTCCTGCTGGGTATGAAGTGTTTGCAGGGGCATCTGCATCTAAACTAGATACACTTGATTGCCTAAAGTCTGCATAAACAATACCTTCGCTTGTTACTTGGTCAGTACCGTCAACTTTAACCCAAGCACTACCACTGTATTTGTAAATACATGGGAAGGCTTCAGTTTCGTCGCTGTCTAACCATACATCTCCAGCCACTAGTGCTGTTCCATCACTTTGTGTTGATGGTTCACTTGCTGTGACTTGGAAGTCCTTACTAAATGATACCCAACCATTTGCTGAGTCATTTTCAAGTAAGTCTATATTTGTTTTAGATACACCTGCATCGTACCAGAAAGTACCTTCTGCTAATGTACCTGTAATTGTTGTTTTACTTGCAACATAACTTAAATCTGCAAAGTTACTGTAAACAATGTTTGCTGTTGCGGCTCCGGATCCTAGTCCAATTGAACTTGGTCCAAAGTCACTGTGTAAACTGTTTACTGCAATGTCTCTACCTGTGCTTGAAGTAAGTACAACATTAGATGCTGAACCTTCACTAGCAACAACTTCAGTTACGCCTGCACTTGATAAACCTGCGTTAATATCAAATACAGCATCTTCCGCCGTAGAGTTTGTTGCGTTACCACTAATTGTATTAGCCAATGTAACGTTTACTGTTGTGCCGTTATAAACGATTTGGATTGAACTGTTACCGCTTACGTCAACACCTGCAGATATGTTTCCACCGTTTGCAACAACGGTGCTGTTACCGTTATGTCTTTTAAGTGTTAATTCTGCTGAACTTCCAGTAATTGCAACTACGTCGCCAACTTTAACATTAGCAAGACCAATATCTGTAAATGCCGCATCTGTTGAAGCATATACAGGACTTGATACTGCACTAAAAGTTTTACTTGTAGCACTGAAAAGTTTTACTGAAAGACTTGCACCTGTGTTAGGTGTAGTTCTTTGTACAAAGACGTCTCCACTTGTTAAAGCACTTACGCCATCGCTTTGCAATGTCGGAACTGATAAGTGTGATGCAAATTGGAAGTCGCCACTTGTGGCACTTGCCCAACTTGTTGAACCAATTTCATACCAGTCATCACTGAATTTTTCATAGTATTTAATACTTGAAGAAGTGCCACCAGCGGCTGTATTAGCCACTACTGCATAGTCTCCATTCAGTCCAAATGCTCTTTTTGGTCCGCCTGTACTACTGTTAATGTCTGATGAATCTACAACTTTTACGGATTTCTTAACCCACGCACTACCAGAGTATTCTCTAAGTCCAAAAGATGAACTTGCTGTGTCAAACCAGTATGAGCCGTCAGCAATCGCGCCAGTTGGTGCAACAGAAGTTGCTTCTAATTCACCAAGGTCGATGTCTGCTCTTACAACGTATGCTCTATTGGCAAGACCTAAGAAACTATGGGCCGCTAGTAAGCCGTATTCGTTGAGATCATAACCATTTAAGGCTGTACTACCACTGCTATAGAACAATGGATTACCAAAGTTTTGTAATAATTCTCTTTGGCTCGTAATTAATTTTAATTTACCTGCTTCTGCTTTCTTAGTTAATGATGCTGTTCCTGTTCCATCTGGACTGCTCTTATCTTGAGCAGTTGCTATGATGATTAAAGGTACCGTTCCTGCACCTGCCGACGCATAAAACGATTCATCACTTACACTAATACTTACACCAGGTGATACTAATTCTGCCATTATAATCTCCTAATTATTTCTACATAGTATTATATGTTAGTATGAATATTTATCAAATAAACAGGTAAAAGGTATTATTACGCAGGGGCAGATAACGTTTTTTAAGGTGATTGATAAATACAGAAATTTTACTTAATAAGTCTAAGTTTGGTATTATCTTGTATTTCTTGCCAAATTTTGGATACTTTGACTTGCAGGTCTTCTAAAGTGCCAGTGTTTTCAATTTCATAATCAAAATCATAGCCAACCCATTTCCATTCACTTGCATGTACAGAACGGAACCTTGTTTCCATTGTATGTTTAGCAGGCACACTACCTTGATTAGCGGCAACGGCTATATCATACCATTCCGGAAGGTCATCTCTTACAACATGCAACACAACACCACCTAAATCTTTGATTAAATCTAATTCATTTTTAAACCTAGCATCGCTTACAACAATACAATTATTATTATTTGCTTGTTTTCTTATACGATATTCTAAACTGTCTAACCAAATGTTTTGATTAAAGTGAGTACGCATTATTTCCGTGCCAATTAACTGTAAAGCCAATCTAGGAGTAAAGTTATCTATGTTTAACTTCCTTGTCCAGTATAAGTCAGGTGTTTCTCTAAAGTCTCTACTATCTACAGTATCACCTACTAGTAGGTCTCTATCCCAACCAAAAATACTTGCACATAAATCTTTTAGGGGAGATGCAAAACTGTCTTGAACACATCCTTGTTCAACTAACATTCCTGCTACAGTATCTTTCCCTGATCCTATAAATCCTGTAATGCCTATTAACATATCTGTACTTATCCTTATTATAAAATTTTTTACCTTAAAAAGGTTCCTGCTTCAACCATTTCTTCCCAAACAGAAAAAGGTATATCTTTATCAGCCATTAATCTTAATGTAACTCTTGGTGTATTGTCTTCTATTTCAACTTTGTGCCATCTTGCTAAATTTAATAAAAATGGATTATTGAATCCTTCTTTAACTGCTACTTCCGTTAAATGTGGTTCCCAAACCTCTGCTTTACAAAAATAATCATTTGGACTACTTGTCATTAAACTTTTGTCTTGTGTGTATGACCTAGGTTTGATGTTACTAAAGATATCTTTTGTGGTTGTAACATCTACCTCTTTATTAATGTAATCATTTACTATACTTTCAGTTGCTTCTTTTAATGCATCACTTCCTTCTGCAAATCTAATTCTAGAATTTACAGGATCTCCAATTAATTTAAAGTTGCATACAGTACTAAAACGTTGCTCACTTATAATAGGATTATTGTGTGCTGGATATTGTAATCCTTCGCAATGCCAATCTGAAGGGTCATTCCATGCTAACAAGGTACAAGGAAAAAATTTGTGTCCTAAACTAGTTGTCCACATCTCTTTAATAAAATTTTCAGGAAAATTATCTCTGACAAATTCATTCATCAAACGCATTGTATTTTTATCAGTAATATAACCTACACCACTAAAATTTTGTTTGTATTCTTTTCCTGTGTAAAAGTCAGTTGTTGAATCATGCCAAGTAATTTTATCAGCACTTAAATTTGAATTAGGTGAATAATTGTGTATTAAATCTAAATCTTCTTCACACAAAATATCTTCTACAGTGAATGGATTTTCTAAGTTAGGTAATTCGCAAAAACAATTTTCCATGCTATAATTTTATTTTAAAAACGTTCCATTGTCAACCATTTCTTCCCAATGGCTAAATGGTATATCTTTATCTGCCATAAATCTTAATGTTACTCTTGAACTATTATTACTGCCTGAATTAACTTTATGCCATTGTTCTAAATTCATTAAAAAAGGATTTGCATAACCTGTTTTAGTACATATTGGTGTTAATTCTTTTAACCAAATGTCTTCTCCTGGTGGACTAATAACATCATTTTGACCACATACCATTAATCCTTGTTCTTCAGTTCTTGGTTTGAAAGTCATTTTTTGTCCTTTTACAACTCCGTCATGCTCTATGCCACCTTCATATTCCACAAATTCTTTTGTTAACCTTTCTAGAGTATCTATCATTTTTTTACTAGGTTCTGCATAGTCTATACTTGAAGTATCATCTTGCCCTAACATTTTAAAATTACATACAGTTGTGGATCTTATATCTCTAAAAAATACTTGTCTTTGCCAATCCCATCTACAACCTTCCATGTGCCAATCTGATGATTTGTCCCAAGCGAGTACTGTAACAGGAAAAAGTCTTTGCCCTGTGGGTGTATGCCACATTCCTTTTATAAAGCCATCAGGCAAACAGTCATTTGCAAATTCTTTCATGGTCTTCATAACTTTTTTATCTGTAATCCAACCAACACCAGAAAATTGCGAAGTATTATCTTTAACAGCATTATACACTGGGTCAATTGTAGAGACATCTAAATGTCCATCAAACCATCTAATACTACCGGCATGATAATTCATTTTTCCTATTTGGTAATTTTCAAATAGGTCCCAATCTTCGTCTACAAATAAATCTTCTGCTGTGAATGGATTTTCGAGATTAGTTAATTCTGAATAACAATTATGCATACTACCCAATAACGAAACCAAGCGGTGCGTTACCCTCTTCCATATTATGAAGACCGGCAATCAGACTTTCTATTTCAGTTAGTGCTTCACTTTTAAGTGCATCACCATTAAGAGTAGTTGCTCCACCTGGGCCAGGTAGCCCTCCAGGAAATTTGCTTCTTGCTTCACCTAGCATCATTTTACTCTGTGCTAACGCATAAGCGGCTAGCCAGTCACTAGCATAAACATCTTTAAGCAAAACACTTTCTGGAATAAAGTTGTGTACTCCTACTGCAATATCTTCCGCATGATTTACATTTCTTAAGATAGTAAGTTCTTTAGAATTTCTATTAAAGTTAAAGTTGTATTCACTACCAAATACACGACCAATAGTTTCTTTGTATTGTGCAAACGCATCAAATACTGCAAGTCCACCTATCTGTCCTGCTTGTAGCATATACATATTGTTGAATGCAACATCGAAAGGATCAAAGTTTGTACCGCCGCCACTGTTAGTACCTATACCTCTTCTATATAATCTTTTTACATCAATTACTTCAGAAGGCAAAGTATATTTTGTAACACCTGCTTGGGTTTGGATAAAAATAACTGCTTCTTCTACAGAACCAGTACTTAATTGACGATATTTTGCTATTGCTTTATTGATTGCAATGTCATAATGGTCTCTGTCTAACTCAACATCAACCATTCCATCAGCAAGACGTAAGCCAAGTTCTTTGATTAACTCGTCTCTGGTATTATATCCAATTTGGTCTATCTTTGTTGCCATACTACTATTTATCACATTTAGCCTTTAAAAGGCTTTAAGTATGATAGTAGTATCGTTCATTCTTCCTGTAAGTTTTGTGGCTGTTGTTTTGACTTCATCAAACGTTTTTGCAAACTTTGTTTTGGCATTTCCTGTCCAATTACTGATTTGTTCTGCTGGTTTTCTTAATGTTTTTTGCACACTAGTCTCAGGATTGAAGTCTTGAAATGTTGTTCCTTTGACCATAAGACCTGCTCCAGCACGTTGCAAATTACGTGGATCTTTGTTCAGTGCGTGGTAGACTCCTACTTTACGAGTCTTTGTATTGTACACCCATACTTCATTGGCGTAGACGACGTCTGTGGGCGATATAGATGCTATTCCTAATGCTCCATCGCTTACTTGGAACTTTAGTTTTTTAATAATGCTTTCTTTACTTCTTGCTCTAGGCTTACGTTGTTTTCTATTTGCTTTACCTGTTAATATAATTGCATCACAGGCATTCATAATTTTTTCAAAAAATGCAACATAGTCTTGTTTCATTTTTTTGTTCATAAAATTGTATGCTTCATTGAGTTGGTCACATGTACCTGCCAAACTTTCTTTTGCTTCTTCGTGTATAGTTGAAAAGTTTTCTTTAATTAGTTTAGCATGATTAGGCTTGATAACATTACCTCCTTCATATACTTTCATATCTTTTTCAGGATCAAAACTTTTTAAATTTATTTTTCCTGTATCAATAAATTTATCTATCAAGTCTTCCCATTGACCACACAAATCTGTAATTTGGTCTAACATTCTTTCTTGTATAGATATTTTTGGCTTCTCAATTTTCTTTTCTTCTTTTACTTCTATTTCTTCCTTGCCTGATTTCAAAAGACTTTCAACTCGCTTGTCGTAAAAACTTGCAAGGTGTTCAGGCATATATCCTAACTTGTTCCAGATCCAAGCATACTTGGCACTACTACTAAATCTCCAATCTGGATTTTTCAAAATCACTTTGATATCTTCAGGTGCCCAGCCACTTGCTTCTTTTACCCACTTTTTATAACATGCAACTGCATCTTTTGTGTTTACTTCAGAATGAACAAAATAATCTACTTCCCTAAAAGCCTTTAACTGCTCTTCAGGATCAGTAATACCTATGTACTTTTTCCAATCTGGTTCTTTGGTTACATATATGTTTCGAGTTTTTGGTTTTCTTTTTGCCATATCCTAATCTATTTTTAAGGTTAACAAACGATAGTTAGTATAACTTCATAAAAAAGTATTGTCAATTGGTAAATTTTGAACAAAAAGATAAAAAATGGGGAGTCCTTTCCCCTTTTGAGGTAATTTTAAGTGCCGTCCCAAGGTTTGCCGTCATTACATCTGTCTTGCCATTCAAGTTCTTCGAATGTAGCGGCTCCTGTAGGTTCATAATAATCACAAATGTCATAAACACCATCACTGTTGATGTCACATGCACGTTGCCATTGAACCATTGCAAAGGTTAAGCCTTCACTCCACGGCTCATATGCTTCGCACCATTCGTGACCTGTCAACCCATCCGTAGGTTGTGCAACATAATCACGTCTTGCATGTTCGGCTCGCTTGGTAAAATAAACATTTCCATTGCTATAGTTTTTCTTATCGAATAACTTGCCTGTGGAAACGTAAATTTTTTCACGTTCACCAAGTGTATATGTAGACCCATCGTCATAATTAATAACGGTGTCTGCATACAGACTCATATTGAAGGATAAAAATCCCATTACTACCAGTAATAAATATTTCATCATATTTTCTCCTTATGATTTCAGGTTATGTACACCGTATAGGATATACATAAGCAGAAATCCTTTCGGACTTACTGTAAATCTATTTATGTAAAATGCTTAGGTTATAATTTTTTAGCGGTTAATCCTATTTTTGCCTGTGCTACTGTTTGTAAATTTTTATATACACCACATGTATAGAAAACATGGTCACGTCTTTGCTTGTATAAAACTGCTGAATATGTTAATTCATCATTTGGAAATACTGGTTGTCTAAATTTCACTTTATCAACACTAGTAACAAATGTAACCATGTCGTTCAAATCTGTTGTTTTAAATTTATTTTTAGCCATTTCCAATGCATGAATACCTGCTGTTTGATTCATGCCTTCAATTAAATACACACCGGGCCACACTTTTACATGTGGGAAGTGTCCTTCAAGCACAGGATGGTCTTCTGGAATAGTAAATTTTGCTGTAATTTCATTGTCATCTATGATTTTATGACTATCGACCAGGAGTATTGGGTGAGTATGTGGTAATTTCATACTAACTAGTTATCGCTTTTAGTTTAATTGTTTGTTCTGTTTCGGAATTATAAAATTCTGCTGTATCATACCTTGTGTGTTTTTCGACTGACATGATATCGTTCCAATATTTTTTCAAATAATTGTCAAAATTTTCGTTTGGTTCGGCATCTTCTCTAATTCTGTGTGGTGGCGAAGCACTATAAATTTCTTGCCAACCTTTTCTACGATTAAACTCTTGATTGAACTTATGTGCAAACCTTGTTACCTGACCATAACGTAATCCATATTTGTTTCTCCATGCTCTGGT
>CEOV01025650.1_pt1 | contig 30925 bp, 32 predicted proteins | sample 530631 | NCBI WGS metagenome assembly CEOV01 (sample SAMEA2620756, study PRJEB7988) | marine metagenome | isolation source: saline water (ENVO:00002010), including
GCCCAGGGTTCTATGAAGAATCCCATTTATACGAAATTAAAATAGAAAATTCTGAACAATATCTAAAATTTCTTAAAAATATTATTGATCCAGATAATCGAGAAATGAATTTAACACCCAAAACAATAGATGATGCTGATCGTATTCGTATAGAGATTGGAACACAGTTTAGAAATCAAGACGGAAATGTTACAAATGCAGGGGGATTAATTGTTAATTGTGGTAATGGTCTAAATGGAGATTGCAATGAACACCAGACAAATTGGATATATTTGTATGATAAACCAAACTCACAAGGACCTAGTCCATACGGATATTTTTGTAATTGTGGTGGAGAACAATTTGAAAATTCAATAATGTTATTATTATCAGATGGTTTTGAACCAACAGAATTGACAATAGAAATTAATTATAAAAAAGATGGATTTTTTACACTTTTTTCTTGTTTATGTTTACCAATAATGGGAATATCCTTCTATTTAATTACTAAAACATAAACAAAACCAATTGGGAACCTAATCTAGTTACTTTTTTTGACACATTTTTAATTTTATTTTTAATTTAAAAAATTATTTTAATATATTTTCAGGCGGAACAACCCTCGATTTATACAAAATGAAACCTATAAAAAATAATAAAAAAATAGGAATTAATGAAAAATTATTATCTCCTTCATCAATCTCAATAATATTTTGTTCCAAAACCTCTTCTTGTTCTATATTTAATACAGTTATTTCCCCTACCATTCCAACATCTTCATGAGGTTCACAAAAAAAATCATAAGTTCCCGATTGTGTATAATTAAATGTATACAAATAATCAACATCTGTTTCAGGATCACCCGAATCAAATAACCCATTTTCTTCTACAGAATTATGTGGTAATAATTCCCCCTCCCACAAAAAACGAACACTATCACCTTCATTAATAGTCAAACTATCAGGCGAAAATCTTAGGTTTGTCCCATCAACAATAACGGTATGCTCAACCCCCTCATCGTTTATTAATCCAATATTACCGCAAAGTATCATCGATAAAGAAACTAAAATTACAATTTTAAATTTCAGAATTAATCCCCCCCTTCAAGTTTAGGTCTAGCATAGTCAAATCTCTCAATAAATTCAGTTTTCATATATGCATCTAATCCATTTATTGTAACCGTTCCAATCTCATCTAATTTAATCCAACCATCCTCTTTTAACACACCATCTTCTATATGCAATTCTTCAATAGAAGCAATAACCAAAATTGTACCATTTTCATTAATATTATATTCATTTATGTATTTACATCCTAATTTTACTTTAGAACTTTTAACATAAGGAGCCAAAAAACCTCCTATAAACTCCTCCTCTAAATTTGTCTTATCAAATTCCGAAATTTCTTTTGAGTACTTTGCAGAAGTATGATGTGCATCTTCAATATCATCTTCATTTACATGATTAACTGTAAAAAAACCAGTTTCTTTGATGTTATCATAAGTATTTCTAAATTCTGTCATTGGTCTTAAGATAAAACAAAGTAAAGCCGGATCACTCCCTAAATGAGTTATTGAACTAAATATAGCCAAATTCTTGTTACCTTTAGAATCAATAGTTCCAAGGAGATTAGCAGATTTAAACCCAGTACAACTATTAATCAAATTTAATCGGTAAATTTTATCTAATTTTTCAATAGAATTTTTATTAAAATAAACCATATTCATCACATTAATTAATTATTTTTTTCAATAAGGCGCGCTTCTCTCTCATCACACGACACCTCTTCATCTTCTAACTGTAAATTTTTGACCAGTTCAACATATGCAACCCTCGCATCATCTTTACTCATCCCAGAAATAGATGACCATGAATCATATTTTATACGTTCTCTAAGTTTCAAAACACCAGGTCTTTTACCAGAAACATCTCCTTCAGTAGCTTGTTTGTAGTAAGCGTAAATTTTTCTAATAGTGGAACTATTCAAACGAGTATAAATTTTCTCAACCTTATTACAAGCCTTTACAAAATCCTCCTCATCCATGTTACTATACACCACTAACAGTATTAATCACTTTGTTTAATCTCTATGACAATAGTATCTATATTTTCAGTTTTTGTATATTTTTTTTGTAACATAATATCATAAGTCAAAGAACTTAGGAAATTTTAATGGCAGAGTTATTCGAGGAGAACTACACTTATTCTAGAACATGGGATGATATTGAAACAATGTTAGATAAAGCGGAAAGAAAATTAAACTTCCACAAATCTAAAATGTCCGAAGTTAGAATTAAATCAAAGTCTTGGGTAGTTCATGCTAGAAATTATAAAGCTCTTGAAGGGGTTGTTAAGACATTAAAATGGACTTTAGGGGATAGAGATATACAAGATCCTTTAAATTAATATTAAAATAATTTAAACATCATTCTTCACTAAGTTCTCCAACAATGACCGAATTTGGGGTATTAATTTCTCCCTTTTCAATTAATTTTTTAGTTCCAAAAATCAATACCAATAATCCAATTGGGAGGAATAAGTATCCAGCCAATTCTTCCAACAAATCAATCATCCCACCAATAAACGTAAAAAACGCCATGATAAGAAAAACACTACCCATAAATGTTCCGGGATTAGTTAAAGAAGGCTTAACAACAACATTTTCAGGCTCCCAATTAAACATCTGTAAACCCATTATAATATGTATCAAACAACCAATTATTATACCGACCGATATATCAAATTCACCAATACCAACATCTTCAAATCCAAACCAATCACCAATTAAAAATCCTGTTATATTTGGTATAAAAGTATAGAAAATCAAACATCCTAAAATTAATGGCCAAGCTTTACTCCTTCCGGTATTTTTATATTTTTTATGATCAAAACTTTTAACAAAATACTGCATCCAGATTATCCAACTTAAAATGAAAATACAACCCATTAAAGGATTACCAATATCCATACTATATTCATATCCATCTTCATTAATCATTCTTTCAATACCAAAAGCTTCAGCGAAAGCATCCATCAAAAACCAGGCAACAATTCCTACCAAGAATCCATTTCCCATTAATTGTATCCAACTTCCATCTTCTCTTTGTTCATCAAACCATTCTCTTAAAACTTCAAAAATCAACACACCCATAATAATTACTAGATTAAAGAAAGTTCCAATAGTATCATTGTTTAGAGAAGCATAATTTATTGGAATAAACCATAAAATCCAACCCAAACTGTAAGATACCCATGCATTGTTCAAACGAGCAAACCACATCGAATAAACAACCACACCCAAAATAGGCCCCCATTCTAAAATATTTAATGGGCCAAAACTTTCATCATATGGTAAATCAATAACTTCTTCAATGAAATGTGTTATTGCAATCATACTTGATACACCAAAAATAATTGACCGCGCTTCACCTAGAAAAACTGCTGCACGACCTTCTAATTTGATTTTTGAAGAAAATAGTGCAGAAATTGATAATAACGAAAAAACCAACCAATACAATTCAATTCCTCTGGCCCCACCATTGTCATAATCACCAGTTAAATCTTGGATAAGGCTGGTTAACAAAGCAAACCCCAAAAGAACAAGTAAGGCACCAATTCCTGCAGCAACACCCAAACTAAAACGCATTGCATTATCTTTATTAAAAAATGAAATAGGCTTACTTTCAGGAGAAAACCCATCATTTTTAGAAGTGACAATATCTTCTTTATTTTGATGGTATACATTTTCTTTTATCTCTTCAAAAATTTCTACTTTTAGGATACCCTTCTCAACATATTCCGAAAGCTTTTCCAAAAATCTCTCATTTTCCATTACAATCAACTATCATCCTCTTCTAATGGAACTGCAGAACCTCCAGGAGCATTAGGATTCTTTTTCAATTCCAAATCAGATGATTCCAAATTATTTTCATTGATATTTAAGTTGACCTTTCCTCCTTCTGCTAAAATTTCCATATCATCAAGAGAAGGAGACTCAATCGTTCTCTCTTTCATTGGTTGATTTTTTTCCTCTACTCTTTTATCATGATCCTTTGTTAAACTTAAACTATCAGAAAACATTTTACCAACAAGATCACGAGTTCTTTCAGATCTTTTTGCAGCCTCTAATTCAATGCTTGTTTGCTCCTGAACACCTTCCAATGCTCTCAATTCAGCAGTTCTATCTTGTAATCCACTTTCAAGATCAGTCATTGTTAATTGCATTTGTTGTATTCTTTCATCTCTTTCAAATACATCATTATGCAAACCCCTCTCTCTTCTTCTTAAAACCTCAAATTCTCTATTTCGTTCTACTAATCTTCTCTTTAATTCTTCAATTTGCTCTACTAAATAATCATGCTCGGCACTTACAGACTTTGGTCCACGCATTAAGTTCTCAACCTGATCTTCAACTTCAAGGATTCTTTTATCTCTTAAATCTAACATACCTCTTAATTTTTCGATAATATCTCTCAATCTACTTCTCTCATTTTCTAATGCGATAACGGCAGACTTTTCACCCTCTAATTCTAATTCTGTATTTTGTAAACTACTCTTCATCTTTTGAAATTCCTCTAAAGATATTGACGTTAATCCAACATTCGCAGCTTTTTGTAAAGCCTCTAACATTTCATCAATTTTTCCATCCATTTCCTCAATAATTTCTGTTTGTTCTTCAATAGTATTACCCAGTTCAATATTTTCATCCAATAATCTATTTCTTTCTTCCAATGAAAGTACGGATTCTTGGGCAGCAATTTTTTCATTTGCCTCGGCTAATAGACCGGTTAAAGTAGCATTTTCTTTTTCGATCTTAATTAATTCATTTTCAACTAACCCTAATCTTTGAACTTCGGGCGCAATACCATCTTGTCTTTCAGCCAAATCTAATTCTAAAATCCTTATTTTTTGCTTTAAATCAGAGAAATCTTCATTCTTTTTTGTTAATTCATCCCACGCAACTAATACCTCTTCAACCAATTGTTTTGTAGAATATTCTAGAAGCATACTTTCGAGCGCAGCGCGGTCTGGAGTGTCGGGGCCCATCACAATCACGTACAATCGGCGCAACACCGTTCTTGAATGCTTCCCGTGTAAATCAAATAAAATATTGATTATTAAGGTAAATCAATCACATTGAAATTCCAAAATCACTTAATGAAAATATGTTCAAAGCCAAGAACCAAACAATAAAAAATACTATACTAATTATATTTAATAATCTATTTCGAGACACTTCTGAATGAGGTCTATTATTTTGAATTTCCAACACCAATCTCAACAACATCATCGGCTTTTTTGAACTTTCCAACTACCCCAAATCACAAAACAAATTAAAACCCAAGTTGCCCCATTACTAATCATTAAAGCTGGTGATTTAATTAAAAATCCATAAATAAACCATAAAGTTAATGCCAATAAAATCATTGAAAATGCAGATAAACTAATTCCTTCAGCACTTTTTTCAATCCATATTTTTTTCAATTGAGGAAACCAGGCAATAATTCCCAAAATCCCAGCAACTATTCCAATTGCTTCAATTGCCCAATTTGCCATTGATTAAACGTACAAAAGCTAACACTAAACATTATCTAGTAAAACATACAGTTTTGAATAATAACATATCAACATTAGTTATGGCCACACCCAAACTATACATGGATTCCATACAATCTTGTTATTTGAAAGAATTTACCGCAGAAATAACTAACATCGATGAAAATACAATTGAACTAGATCGAACATTATTTTATCCAATGGGGGGTGGTCAAGATTGGGATCAAGGAAAAATAAAATCTAATGAAAAAGAAATTAATGTTTTAGAAGTAAGGGGAAGGGACAAAATATCACATTTAATCGAACCTCATCATAATTTAGAAATTGGTCAAACTATCGAAGGCCATCTTGACTGGGATAGAAGATATAGACATATGAAAATGCATACCGCTCAACATCTAGTTTCTGCAGTAGCATACGAATTATTCGATGGAGTTAGAACTGTGGGAAACCAATTAAGATATGATAAAAGTAGAATTGATTTTAACCCTATCAATTTCGATGATGAAATGCTATCTAACTTAGTAAACGAAACGAATAATCTAATTAAAAAAGGTGCTGAACTAAATATTAAAATGATGACAAGGGAGGAAATTAATGAAATTATGCCTCCCGAAAGAACAAATATGAATTTGATACCTCTTAATGTTGAAGAGTTAAGAGTTGTAATTATTGGAGATAATTTAGATTTGTGTCCTTGTGCAGGCACGCATGTTCAAAATATTTCTGAGATAGGAGGAATTGAATTTTTAAATAAAAAATCCAAAGGGAAAGGAACCCAAAGATTTTCATATACACTAAAAGAATTATAGATATTCATTTAAACAAGAAATTTATCTATGATTTGGGATTGAGTAAACAATATGGATGTAATGTCACACTGGCTTTGGGGAATGGCAGTTACTCATGGAAAAATCAAAGGAAGATTTTCAGGTGCAATGGGTATCATTCCAGACCTGATGGCTTTTTTACCAGTTATGATAATTTCTCTTTTCACAGGAAACCGTAACCCACGAGTTGATGATACAACTACAACTGAGGATTTTCACCCACTTTCTTGGGAGATATACCAATGGAGTCATAGTTCCGTTACAGTGATAATTTGTTTTCTTTTAACATGGTTTTATTTAGAGAGATTTGGCACTCCAAAAATCCTAAGTAGATTTTACATTACCCAAATGAGTGCAAGAAAACAAGCGTTCTTAATTTGGCTTCCGTGGTTACTAAACATCATTACTGATATTCCAAGCCACACAGCTCAATTTTTCCCCACTCCAGTTTTCCATCCGATCTCTGATTGGAAATTTGATGGTACGAGGTGGTCCGAACCATCAGTTTGGTTTACTAATCTTGGGATTTTATTAATTGTGTGGGCACTAATCATTTATATTGAAAAAAGAAAGAAAAAAGATATTATTCAAAAAGCCAATAAATAATAATATTATAACCAATATCTAAGATTATTAAAGGTCATAATTAACCTAACAATTAGTTCGTAATACCACCACTAATTAAACCAATGAACCAAAGCCAAATTAAACCTACAATTATCAAAGATATAACTGCAGAAAATTGTGCACCCTTTCGAAAATTTTTCACAAAAATATTACTACTCATTGCTAAAGAAAATCCGATTATTGGCCAACAAATAAGAGAACACATAAAATAAACCAAACCCATAATATCTGGAGAACCCCCACTAAAATTAATTCCACCGAAAAGTAAAATTAAAATTATTATTGGAGGAATTGGGGGAATTATTAAACCAATTACAAATTCAAAACCTCCTACGGGATTTTGGATTATTTCAATTTCAGGAGAATCTTCAATTTTCTCAAGCGCTTGTTTGTTTTTTTCATCAGTAGGAATTACTTCATCTATTTTTAATTCATTAGAACCCTCAACTAAAAATTCTTTAGAACATGTAGGACAACGTATCCTTCCAGAATATGTCATCGGAACCCGGAGCTGTCGTTCACAAAAAAAACATGCAATCAATACACTCTCTTCTTCATTGTCCGAAATCATTTTTTATACCCCAGTAACTATACAATCCCATTAAAATTAATTGCAAACCACATTGATGGAAGAACGATAAATACTATCCACACTAAGTATAATTTTAATGAGATTCGAGCACCATTCTCAATTCCTTCCTTTTCAATGGTATTTGCATGCGATTTTAACCACCAAGCAAATAACGGCCAAATAACAAGATGTCCCAAATTAGCAAATATTACTATAATATTTAAAATAATAAAAAAATCTTCATTTAGGAAAAATTCTTCAAAACCTATTAAAAAAATAAATGAAAATAAAGTAATTCCAAATCCAACAACAATAGGAGCCCCTAATCCAAACCAATAATGTAAGAAATTTTCTTTTACTTTTTCATCAATGAAAATCGACATCAAATCAACACAAATTATTTCCTATCAAAATTCATTGTACCCACAAACATTACAGGATCTCCACTTGATAATCTAGACTTAAATTCCCCACGTCTATCTCCGACCTTCATTTGAACACTAAATTCTGTAGGATCTTGATTTTTACGTTTATTGTGCTTTTTGAAATGATGTACAAATACTTTATATTCCCCTGGTTTAGCTTTACCTTTTTCCCAGAATACATTTTCAACTGGTGCTTTTGATTCAGGTTTGAAATTCATATCTACATCTAGATGACCCCCACAGAAAGTGGTTCTATTTCCACTATGTAGAATATCGCCACTCGGCGCAGTAACGATCAAATCAAGATCATTGAAATTATCCCAAATCAATGAAATTCTAAAATCACCATCTTTCGCACTAGCTCTCTTCAATCTCTTATCAAAGTCCTTATCTCTTCTCAAATCTTCTTCTATCATTTCTAGAGGGCCGACATTTTCAGCATCATTTAATGCACTCATCATTCTTTCATTAGCTACAGCCATCCTTCTTCTTCTTTCAGCTTCCATCTCTAAATCAGATATTTTATCATTCAATAAATCAGTTAAAAAGACCATTTTATCCTCATTCACTCCTTCAATAACTAATTCTCGCAACTCTTCTAAAGAACCCTCATTAATTTTAGCGAGCAAATCTTCTGCTTGCTTGTTTTCGGAAATAATTCTATCCTCCTCTTCTTTTTGTTCGAGGACTTTTTTCATTTCTTCTTTAGTTGTTACAAGCTCATTATATCTAACTCTAGATAAACCAAGTAATTCAATTTCTTCTAGTTCATTCACACTACTAGCATTATTAATCAATTCTTTTATAGATAGATATGCCCCTTCTTTTTCTTGAATTTCTTTTCCTCTTATTTGAATATCTTTTACTGTAACATTAGAAATTAGTCTTAATGGATCCCCGAAAGAGGTTTCATCACTTAAGAAAATAACTTCATCAGAACCATTAGCTACTCTAACTGTAAATTTTGTTGGGTCTTTTCCACGTAACATTCCATGTCTTTTTCTATGCCAAACAAATATACTGTATTCTCCACCTTCACCTGTAATTCCTTCCCAGACAATATTTTCTAAAGGAGATTTAGATTCAGGTTTCATATTCATTTCTAAATCTAAAACACCATTACAACTGGAAGTCTTTCTAGCTCTATGAATCAATTCGTTTTTCGGTGTTTTAATTATTAAATCCAAATCATTATTATTTTCCCAAATCAAACTAAATTGCACATCCCCAATCTTAGCATTGTATTCTCCAAATCTTGATAAGAATACATTTTCTAAATCTTCATTAAATTCAATAGGAGCCAATCCTTCATTCTCCAATGCCTTATCAACATAAATTCGAATTGATTCCTCTTCTTTTAATATAACATACATTTCATCTTTTAGGTTTGTTAATTCTTCTTGTTGTTCTTCATTAACCTCACCAATTTCAATATCTTGGATTTCATCCGATGTTTGTGCATGCATTATCGCTTTTCTTATCGAGTTATATTTTTCTAATTCTTCTTTCTCAATTCTAATTCTTTCTTGTTCTTCTAAGAATTCAACTCTACCCAGTCTTAATTTTTCTAACTCTATTGTATAATGTTCTCCAACATTGAATATCTCAAAACCTTGTAATTCTTCCAAATCATCAATAGTTTTCATTTGATCTCTTAATTTTTGATAATTTTCTCTATACCCCTCTTCTCGAATTTTTGCAACTAAAGATGCACGTTTAGCATTTTTTAATTCATCCAACATCTCTAATTTATCACCTTCAACCTCTTTAAATTCGATATTATCTAATTCTAGAACACTTGTACAATTAGAAATCTCATCTTCAAATTGTTTAACCAAAGCACTTAATTTTTCATCTTCTAATTCATTTATTTTCTCATTTCTCATTTTGATTAATTCAAATTCATTTTCTTCACTAACACCAGTAATTATCAACTCATTTAATTCTTTAACGCTTTCAGACTTTGAAATAATATTTTCATACATAATATTAGCAACAATCATTCTACGCATACTTTTTATTTGTTCCAATTCTTTCATTTGACGAGCATTTACTCCATCAATTACTAGATCATCAAACTCTTCTAATTCAGTGAACTCTTCGATTTGCTCAATTAATTCTTCATATCTTTTTAATTGTTTAGCTAAAGTCTCTCTACCAAATAATAACTGGTGTCTTTGAGCATAATTATCATTCAAAATTTGTAATTGCTCATCATTTACGTCCTCAATAACCAATTCTTCTAACTCAGCAACAGTTTCAGAATTAAATATCCTCTCATTCAACAATTCAAACTGCTCCAAATGCCGTAAATCTTCTTCTTCTTGAATAATTCTAGCACGACTTCTTTCAATTAATTCATTTAATTCTTGAAGCTCTTTTTCATCTTTAGTTTTAATTTCAAAACTTTCTAATTCTTCAATAGTCTTTGCATGCTCGATATTATAACGTAAAGCTTCTTCATCTTTCATTTTCTTTAATCTATCTTTCAGAATCTTCTCTTCTAATTCAATTTTTTCTTTTTCTTGAAGCATTCTCTTTTCGGTAACTTCCTCTTGCTTACGCCTTAATCTCTCCTTCATTTTTTCAGCATCTTGATGATCAACTTCCCTTCTCAACAAACGTAATACATGAGACAACTCAACCATACGTAAGTCCAAATCTGCAGAATCCATATTTTCTATATTATCATCAAAAGCCTCATCAGGAGGAATACCTAATTTATCCTGTAGTTGTAAAACTTCATCTGCCATATTCATACATTTTGTACGCTTATTTTCCAACTCTCTTCTAGCCGCCGTTCTGGCATTCCTAATGTCTTGAACATCACTAATTTCTTGTTCTAAGGAACTAAGAGATTTCTTTTTACCAAGCATCTCACCCCTTAATGACTTGAGACTCTCACTTTCATCTTGTTTTGAAGCCTTTCTACTACTCCAAAACCCCATTTTTTCATCTTCTTGTTTGAATAATTTTGGCATTTCAAAATTCACAATAGAAGACAACCCATCATCTTCAACCATGTCATTATTTGTGAAAAAAACAAACCAAATTAGAATCATCAATAGTATAGTAGCCACAATAATAATTACTGTCATCATAATTACCCATACCCCCTAAACTAATCTGTCAGTTGTACTGCCGAATCTATCATTAAATTTGACCCTTTTTATTAAAAATAAATTATATTAAAATAAAAAACTCTATTATTATATTTATAATCTAATGATTCTATATTTATTAATATTTCAATAAAGTATAATTTTTGTTGAATTAATTATTGTAAAATTACAAGCCTTGATATTTGATAATCTATTGGGTTAGATAAGGTTGAATTATTAATGCGGGACCCAAGAGCATCTATCTTAGATAAAGATCCATTCGACGAGATCAATGAGGGTGTACGTCCATTTAATCCCAATAAAAGGCAAACTACTGTTAGAGACGCACCATTATTTCAGAGATTTTGGGAGATTTCAATGAACCAACCAGTGGCCCATCATAGAGGAAATTTGTGGCATTTTAGTAAGACAGAGAAACAACATTTATTATTGGCAACTGGCGCATTTTCTATCGCAATTGCTTTTATGACAGTGGGAGGAATTTTCGGTTTAATGAGTGGAGATTTAGTTACCGGAATTGTAGAAATGTTAGTTCATACACCTATCTTTATCTTTGCTTTAGCTCCAGCATTTGTTTTTCATGAAATAGGACATAAGATAATTGCGAAATATTATGGTTGTTGGGCAGAATTTAGAGCGGATCCCCAAGGACTACAAACTGGAATTTTAATTTCGGCAATATTAGGTTTTATTTTCATGTCACCAGGCGCAGTTATGGTTTCAGGCATGGTATCAAAAAAACAAAATGGACATATAGCAATTGCAGGCCCATTAGTTAATTTATTTTTATTTTTAATTGGGATACCTCTAGGAATAATATTATTTGTCTTAATGGGTATCGTTGAACCATTATCTCCACTGACAGGCTCAGGATTGTCAATAAAAGGGGTAGGCTATATGGCAGTAACTTGGTGGTTAGGAGTAAATGCATTTTTGGGGTTATTCAATATGATTCCTTTTGGACCACTTGATGGGTTAAAGGTAAAAGGATGGTCTGAGGAATATTTTTGGTTAACAATAAGCATATTCGGAATTTTAGTCTTTTCTCAATTTTCAGGATATACAATGAGCATAGTCCTTTCTATTTCGAATATGATTATTGCATAATAGATATAATTTAATTATAGATATGAATTTAAAATCGGTTGATGGTCAAGATGTAAAAACATCATTGTTCCATACCAAGTCATTAAATCTACAGAATTAATCAGATTTTGCATTCCAGAAGCATAATCATTTTCCATCCAATATAACATTTCATCAATTGTATCACATGTTTGATGATAGCAGTCATATCCATCCACTAAACCCCCAAACCCAACTGTTACGGTATCAATTGCTTGAAAAGAAGCATGATCGCTTCGTGCAGTCGTAGCCTCATTTATGATTATTCCCGGCTCTCCAGCTTCAGTCCAAGCCTCATTTAGTTCTCCATTAAGAACGGCAAGCTGCTCCTCAACTCCTAATGCATCTCCTGCTAACCATTCGGCAAGATAGACCATTTTTGGTTGATTAATCACATCTTCTTCAGTGTCAGGACCGATGTATACTCTGAATGGCCAATTTTCTTGACTTGCAGGATAAGATCCTGTACCATCAGGACCTACTCTATCAGATGGAGTACCATTTCCAGGCCAATTAACTCCCCCCATGTCTATATTGATATAATTTGAAATTGTCACTCCATCTGGAATATCTTCAACCCAAGCGATACTGCCTCTTTTACCCCCTTCTTCACTACTCCATAGACAAAAGACGATACCTCTTCTTGTGGGAATATCAAACATTGCTTCAGCCATGTTTAGTACAACAGAGGTTCCAACAGTGTTGTCATATGCACCTACGCGAGTTCCATAGCCTCTAGGAGCCCCCATATCTACAGGAGTTGGGGCAATAATAGGCGCAATATCAAAATGAGCACCAATAACCATCCATTCATCAGGATTTTCATATCCTTCTTTGTATGCACAGATATTGTAAGCTTCGGGATTCGCTTCTATGTATTGAAAACGATGCCTTTCTACATTCTCATATCCGTATTCTGTAAATTCTTGGACTAAGAAATCAGCAGCATTTTCATAAGCAGGGTTTCCCTGACCTGCCCATCTATTGAGATAGCCCTTTGCTCCATCATATGGATCAGCCGAAGGAGTTTCATCTGAAAGTACGGATAACATATTGTAAGTTTCTAAACCACTCACTATGCCCGTGCTGTGTATGCCCCCATCCGCAATAGAAACACCAGCAGCAATTGGTCTGAATATGGATACACTTTTTACGGAAACAGCTCCTCCTGTTTCAGTACTATTTGATAACTGTAATAACCCCTCTTCAAATTCACTTTCAATAATTTCAACTCCATGAGATGCTTTCATACCATTTTCAATCCAAGTTGTCCATGAAATATTTCCTTCTCTGATTGGAAAATATTCTCTTCCAGGCTCACCAATTAATACAACAAAAGAGGCAGTTCGTGGAGGAATAAGTATTACAATTTCATATTCTTCATTTTTATCTAAATCTAATACAGTCCCATTTTGAATATATCCTGTATTTGGTTGTAACACCAAGTATGGAACTAATACTCGCATTGATTCATCCGCTTTGAAATAAACACTTTGAAAAATTCCTGCAGTCAATGGATCGGGGGCAATATTTAGAGCATCACCATTTACAAAATCCTCATTGTCATCATTAGCAAAACAACCAACCATCGATGCATTTAGAAATAATAAAATTAGTAATAATGCATGGTACTGAACTCTTCCCATATATTGCTCCAATACTTTTTACATGTTGAAGTTGACGAAAATAAAATCATTCTTCTTCGGCTAAAAATGCTTTGTAATCCTCTTCATTTTCAAACTCAATTACAACCGGAGTAATTTCTCCACACTCTTGACATTGATATTGAGGACCCGTCATAAATCCCATGTAAGGATAAACTCTGATACTATGACAAAAAGAACAAATTCTGAATGACAATGAATCCCATCCGAATCAAATTATAGAATCATTCTTCATCAGCAGCAACCCAAAGTGCTGGATAATTATATCTAGCATCCTTATCTTCATCAAATTGGACTATATAAATTCCCGAAACCATTTCAGAAATTACAACGAATCCTCTGGGATCAAATTGTAATCCCCAATCAAAAGGAATCATACAAGATGCCCAACAATCCGCCATATCGTATTCTAAGGCGTCAATTCCACTTTGATTCATCCATTCAGGCCCTGCAGGAAGATAGTATCCTAGTGTTTTTGTTTCAGCTAATTCCTTAATTGCAGGAAACCCAATTTCTGGTTGTGGTGTACCGTTTACCCAAACTAACTCCTCCCAAATCTTACCATGATCAGTAAGCCATATTCCAGCATGGTAGTGAGTCCAATAAACATGTCCACGTAGCCCAGTATCTCCATTATGCGGGCTGAAAATGTAACCATCAGGGATCCAATGTTGAGGGTGAGAACCATCCCCTTTCATTCCTGTACCAGGCAACTTCCATTTACTTACCAAGAAAGGTTTTGCAGGGTCAGTGGTATCAATAGTCCAAACCCATCCAGTATGATTTTGATTCTCACCATATTCAGGAGCAATTATCGTAAAATGCCTCCAATTAATTCCAAATTCAGGATCTTCAGGACCTGTACCACAATTTTCAGGCCATTCTGACTTAGGGTCACCCTCATAAATTCCATTACATATCAAATGGTCATAAGGTACCGCATAGTGAATATTGTCATTTCCTTGTTCAGCATCTAACCATTCATCTGGTGTCATTCCAGCGTGTCCACCACCTTCTGGTCCGTACCATCCAGAGTCATCAGTCGGGCATCCTAACCATCTACCAACTTCGTAATCTTGAGGCCAACTAATTCCTTCCGGATCTGGAATTACAGGAGGATTTGTGACATCAACAATTCTTAATCCGGCGCCCCAATAAGAAACATACAACAATTTTTGACCTGTTATGGGGTGTACATGGAAAACATTATCATGATTAAAAATAGATCCTCCGCAAGTAGTATCTGGCTCAGGGGAATATCCGCCCCATCTAATGATTTGCCTACTTGTATTTTCTTGCTCATCGTTCTGAAGAGGATTTAACCATGATTCGAGACCAAGTGGCACGTAGAATACTTGAGTACCTTTGTAATAAACCCCACTATCCCCTTCTATCATTTCTGGATATGGATCAGCCCCAAATAAGAACAAACTACATTCTTCTTCGGGACTTACGGCACCTTCCCAATCACAATACACATGCAAATCTTGATTATGAAAACCAGCAGGGGGATTATTCCATTCTGCAACTTTCACAGGAGAGCTTTTGTCACCTACATAGATAACATCCAAACGATTTGCCCCGGAATTCGCATCATCATCATTTGGAATAGGGTCTAATTCACTATTAGTTAATTCATGATTAACCAATACCCAATTATTATCTGGAGTTACTTTAATATCAATCATTCTAGCAGTTTCTGCATAATATGTTGAAAGTAATCTAATATTATTTGGTTTAGAAATATCTAATATTTCAAATTGGTTATAACTTGAAACATATGCATAACAACCACCAATTACACCCGAGGGACTACTCGAATCGGCGGTTATTACACAATCTTCTCCAAAATTACCCTCAATTGATACTTCTGAATTATCACCAGGGGTTGGGCCTATATTTTTGTAATCATCACTACAAGGCCTTCCAGCAACATCATCTAATTCTGCAGGAGGTTTTACATTACCATCACAATTTAAATTATGATAATCAATTAAATGTACATTTGGTGTTTTTAACCGATGTTGTGATAAATTATTATGTGAGTGATTTGCATCTTCAATTTCAACTACTGGATCAATCCAGACCCACCCTTCATTTTCAATATTTGATTCACTATCTGAAATATTAAAATATACAACTACCGAACCAACAGAAAGTAGTATTAAACCACCTAAAGCTAAAGCCGTAGTAACCTGACTTGTCATTACACCAGTTGCAACCTCTGCAGTCATTGTTTCTGAAGACATAAACCCCCGACGAATAACTATATTATCAATAAATCGATAGATTGGTTTAGTTGAGATTAATGACTTCACTGAAGAAAGATTTACAATTGACATCAATAGTTGTGATATTCACAATTTTGATAATTAGCGTAATTGTTAGTGTAGTTGATTCAAATTCAGTAGAGATTAATGGTTATTCAGCAGTATTTTGCTGTGCAATAATTTGTATTGGAAGCCAATGGCTCGCATGGATTCCAGCATCAATAAAACAAACAGAAAGATTCTATGATTTAATAGGAGGCTTAACTTATTTGAGTTTAGTAATTTTTAGTCTATGGGCAGGATCACAATCTGAGTCTCCTAGTTTAAGAGAACTAATAATTAGTTTACTTGTTATAATTTGGTCTCTTAGACTTTCAACTTTTCTTTATTTTCGTATCCATAGAGTCGGAAAAGATGGACGTTTCGACGAATTAAAAAACTCCCCTATCAGATTTCTTGTACCATGGACTCTACAGGGGCTATGGGTCTTTTTAACAATGATTGTAGTCATAGTAATCAATAGTCAACAGGGGCCATCTCCAGATATTGGAATTTGGGATTTTATCGGACTTGGGATTTGGATACTTGGATTTGTAATAGAAGTGTTAGCCGACAGTCAGAAGAGTGTTTTTAATTCTAAACTAGAAAATAAAGGAAAATGGATAGATAGTGGTTTATGGTCTCTTTCTAGACATCCGAATTATTTTGGAGAAATATTATTATGGTCTGGAATTGCAATTATCGGACTCTCATGTTTGAGTGGACTTGAACTATTAACTTGGATTTCACCACTATTTATTTATTTATTATTAACCAAAATTAGTGGAGTACCGTTATTAGATAAACGCGCTTTAGAAAAATGGGGAGAAGACCCCGAATACCAAAAATATAGAGATAAAACATTCTTATTATTACCAGTAAAAAAGAAAAAATAAATCTAACAGACGTCATATGATTTAGTATCATTTGTATTGGCTAGTAATGGTGACATTTGATCAAATGCTTCGAGTAAACTTGGTCCATTTGCTAGATAGTATACTGAGCCTCTACCATCTCTAGAATCTTCTGCAGATGAATTATTTCCAGTGGCACAATCTCCTGTACATCCATCAGCAAATGCAACATATACTCGACCCTCTCTATCGATATGTAAATCATTGAAATCTAATAGATTACGATTTGAACCTCCAATATCTCGACAATCACCCGAATTTAAGCAGATAGAACCTACCTGAACTGGATCATCAGTAACTCTTTGTGTATGGAAAATAGGGTTTTCATCAAGGGCATTTAGACTGTATGTAATGTAAAGATGATATGTAGTATTATTTGGGGCGTAGTGTGCATTTCCATCCCAGGGATTTCCATCAATATCAGACTCATTAAGGAATTCTACATTTTCACTTCCAAGATAAGTTACTGCAATTCTTCCAGGATCTCCAGCATCGGTCTGTGGGAATACTGTAGAAATCACTCCTTTTGGAGATATACGGATACTATCTTGCTCCCAGGTTTCACCAGAATCGGTAGATCGAGACATATAGACCCCTTCATCAGCTCCAGTCCATACATGGTAAGCATTAGATGCGGTATCTGTAGAAATCTCAGAATTTTTTCGAGGGTATGGTGTACCAACATCTTCACCCATAGTCCGCTCGAACCATGTAAATCCATTATCTTTTGAAACGATGACGGAAGGCGTTTCAACCCGAGGAGTTACGTAAACAGTTCCATCAGGAGCAGTAGAAATTGCCCCATGTAGTCCGCCATTGGTTGTAGCTAGTCCTATTATTTGCCCACCAGCCTCAAAAGTGGCACCACCATCAAAACTTGTGAAACAAAATATACCTACAATTTTATTGTAGCAATAGTAAACTGCAGTCTCATAAATTGTACTTCCAGTAATTTGTCCTAGGGCACCATATCCAGCACTAGTCCAAGGGCCGCTTGCTAATTTGATATGGTCATTAATCGGAGTAGTACCTGAATCATGGGGATTACCTAACCATGATTCTCCATCATCATCACTCCAGCAAATCCAAGAAGTCTCAAGCCCTATCATTTGAACATTAAAAATACGGTCAGTAATTGGGTCAACCCAACCGTAAGGATCACTAGTTGTTGGTGAGCACTGCACTGGATCTTGAGTTTCTTCCCATGAGCCACCATAATCACATGAACGCATAACTTTCTCCATAGCAATAAAGAAAATACAACCACTCGATGTAACTCCAATACTGGGCTCTTTTCCGGTTTCACCAACGTCACTAAACTGGAATAACATATCTAGAGGAGCTTGATCAATCGACTCTCCATTTTTATCCGTAACAAATACTCTTATTTCCTCTTCAATAACTATTTGAGGCTCTTCTATAATTTCCTCTTTACCGAAACATCCAGATAATGACATTGTGATCATTAAGAAGACTAGCATTAAAGCCCTACCTTGCATAGTTGAGCCCAATAGCCATTGTACAATAAATAATTAGTTGAAATGTCTATTATCTATCAAAGTAAACATAAGATTACACTATTTCCGAGAGGTGTGTCGACCTCCTCCCATTCAGATAAAAAGAATATAATTGTACGTCCTCCACCCAAATCTTTTGCTAACGCATTAACAACTAGCCAATTTACAAATGGAGAAAAACCGGATTATCAATTAGCAGTTAAACAACATAACGAATATGTTGAAACATTCAAAAAATTGGGATTAAATGTTATCGTACTCGAATCCGAAGAAGAATATCCTGATTGCTGTTTTGTAGAAGACCAAGCATTGATTGTAGACAACCATGTGTTTTTTCCAATTCCAGGAGCACCTTCTAGAAGAGGCGAACAAAAGTCAATTATCCAAACAATTACTCCATACATGAAAAGTATTCATTGGTGTAAAGAGCCAGGAAAAATAGATGGAGGAGATGTAGTTAGGGTGGGAGATAAATTCTACATTGGGAAAAGTAAGAGATCTAATAATGAAGGAATTTCACAATTTCAAGATTTTTTAACCAAGTTAAATTTTGAATCATATATTGTTAATGTTCCAGATTATTCTTTACATCTTACTACTTTATGTTCTTCACCGAATTCTAATCTACTATTAATTCCTGAATCATGTAAGAATGACTTAAAATTTCAAAACCTTCCAACTTCTGTAGAAATTGTAACAATTCCAGATGATGAGACGTACGGTTGTAATACTATTGGAATCGATAATAAAGTAATAATTTCTGAAGGTTACCCTACTGTTAAAAAAAAACTGATTGAGAAGGGACTTGAGATTATTGAATTACCAATGTCTGAATTTAGAGCAGTTGACGGGTCATTAACATGTCTCTCTTTATTTTATCAATAAATCACTTAAAAAAACACATCTCGCATTCCATATTACGCAGTGATTGCTAAGCTTGGTCAACGGCGCTGGGATGAGGTCCCAGTCTCTAAGAGTTCGTAGGTTCAAATCCTACTCACTGCATTTTACTCATCATCAGATGAAATAAACATTGATGTTGAATTGTTTACAGAAACATACCCTTTCAGACCTTTTCCAGAAGATTTCCACAATGAAGCAATAATCAATAAAATTACACCTACAATAAACGAAACCGCTCCAAAACCCCACCAACCTACAGCAGCGAACCCAGCAACTTCTGGACCATAGAATAAATCCATATTAAATCCAATAATAAAACAAATTGGTCCAAAAATAATACATAACAAACTTATGCGAAATATGAGCAAATCTAATTTCAAGATAATTTTAACAATCATTAATTATTTATAATCTTTTTATTTTTTACGTATGTGGATGATGAAATATATTCAAGCAGGGAATCATTTGAATTGACTATAGAAAAAATGGTAAATGAGGAAAGATGGGATGATGTAGGAGGATATTTGAGACATGCTTGCTTATTATATCCAGATTTAGTTGGTGATATTCATAATGGACTACTGGAGGCAGCACAATATTATGAAAGAGGAGGAAATAATGTTGAACAAGCATGGTGCTATCATGATTTAGGAAGCTGGTATTTGGAAGAAACAAAAGGGGAGTTAGCAGTAACATGGTTAGAAAAAAGCAAATTCTTATTTCAAAAGTTAGGAAAAACTCCAGGGGCCAAAGAAGGCCTTGAATCAACAAAATCTGAATTGAAAAGAGTGTTATCCGAAAAACCATTTTTACCTAAAAAATCAAAACCCAAAAAATGGAAATCAACAGTTCAAACACACTATCCTGGAGAAAATGATGATCCGACAGATATGCCTGCGATTTTAATGACTTTAGGTGTCATATTGGCTTTAATGTCAATTATACCCACATATATTACATTGAATTTTTTTGGTATTGCTGCATTTTTTTCATTATGCTCCGGAGGATTAATAATCTTCATGGTTGGATTAATTCGTTTTATCAAAATTAAATTTAAAAAATGACTATTTTCTATATTTTTTATGCTTTGAATCTTTTTTATGCGATTCACATTCTTCAATATTTTCGACACAATAATTTAATTTTTCTAAATCCATATTGAGATGATTTTCTTTTTTAGTTAGAATATCCTCGTCAACAGTACATTCCTCAGCTGCTTGACAAGCATCGATTATCATTAATTTATCATTTAATTTCATAATTTTATTTGAAATATATTCTTCATATGTTAAATCTTCAAATTCACTTTTATCCATTTTTTTATGTTTTCGAAGTTCGGGTTTTTCAGATTTGGTTGGATTTAAAATATAAGCATCTATTTGCTCTAATTTATCTAATAATTCAGTCCTTTTCTCATTTAATTCAACAGAATCTACAGTACATTCTTCAGAAGCCAAACAAGCATCGATCATCATTAATTCATTAGTTATTTTTAAAATTGCACGGTCTAATTTTTCTTGAGGCACGAACCTTTCTTCAGTAAGAGCATCAACTCCATCAATTGCTACAACACCAAAAACGCTACTTAAGACCATCATTAATGCAGTCATTAAACCAGAACTAATTGTACTCATGAAACTCTTGAAGACTATTTACTATTTTAATGATAACCACAATTAAGTCATTTACAAAACTTTATTCAATTTTTCAAATCTAGTTTCATTATGTGATTATATCAGTTTAGGTGGTAATATTACAGGAGGAGGAATATTTTCAATTAATTTTGGTTTAGTTTCAATAATCTCTATTTTTTTAGACTTATATATTCCAACAGCGATACTATCAGTAAGTAATTTAGAAGCTAAACCAATATAGCCAGAAATCAAGGTTACAACAGCACTAATCCAAAAAATCCACCCAAATACAAGACCAAATCCAGCCGTTTCATTTTCACATACGACATCTTCAACATATTCGTTGGGCCTACAAACTTCACCTGTAGAAGAATCAATTATTAGAAATCCAATACCTATCAAAATTGCAGCTAAGATATGTAATAAAAATACTACTTTGATAAAACTCAATCCAGTATCTATTACTTCCTGAGTATTCATTCTCAGTGAGGACATTATATTTTTTTATAACGACTTACTAAATATTGTTTATGATAATTTTTAATAGATATTACCATTTTCCTTACATTTATTGTAATGCGCTTCATCCCTTTTTGAAAATACAGTTGCTGGATGGCCTCCTGCAATTGAAAGGGGAGGAATATCATTTACAACAACACTTCCCGCTTGAATTATTGAGCCTTCTCCAATTGTAGTGTTACCTAGAATTGTCACTCTACTTCCTATCCAAACATTATCTTCAATTGTTATATTAGTTAGTAAATATTCCTCATCATAGGGAATAGATTTTGCATTTTTCCAGTTATGATTTTGTGTAATTAATAAGATTTCTTTTCCTGAATGGAAATTATTTCCAATAACTACTTTTCCATTTCCCTGAACTTCCATTCCATTTAAATTTACATTATTCATTAAAGAAACGTGTTTATTCAATCTACACATCTCATTTACTTTTAGGTCAGAACCAAAAGTTGCAACCTGCTTCTTAACTAGTTTTGTAAAAAAACGTTGCCTTTTAGACTTCTTTGAATATGAGTTCTCAACCAACCAAATTCTGAATTCTCCTAGTAATTTGATTAGTCCCACAATGCCTCGAACAAATAATTACATATCAATATAGAGCATAATAAGATTGATACACTTAACGTAGTGAAACATGTTTGTAATCATCTTCAGCAGTAGGAGGATCTTTCCATTCTTTATCACCAGGTAGAATCAAGCTATCACCGAGAGTGATTAGTAAACTTCCGATTTCTCTTTGTTGCTTTTGTAATCGATTCCAATCGAGCTCATTCTTTCGCCAATTACTCCACCTTTTCAAAGAAAGCCAGCTACGAACAAGCCTAGAATATAGATTTAGGTGCATTTTTCCAGATACAGGCCACCATATTAGTAAAATAATGAACATTAAAATTGGATTAATTTGGGTAAAATAAGCCAATAACCAGTGCTTATTCAACAATATGAAAATAGGACTATTATTGGATAAAAATATCGCTGTAACTGCTAATGATGCGAATATCCACCATAAAGGAAATATTATTACTGCAGTTCCTAATTTCATTGTTGCATGAACCGATTCTTCGATTCCCTTTTTCTTGAGCCCCCACATTGTAAGATAATTTGCTTGATAAGGTGGAACATTTCCAAATACAGCACTCCATGTAACTAATCCAAACATCCACGCAGCGGCCCAAATCCATGCGATTAAAGCAATTAAAAACCCACTAATTCCCGGTTTTTCCGGTTTTGCGGCCACATCGAATGGTGTAATTCCCATATTATCTAATTCTTCAAAATGATTTTTTGATTTTATTAAAATATTTTCGATTTTTTTGGGGTCATTAGCAGCAAAATATTCCCACCCCGCTCGCATTCTTCTTGCACCTAAAACAGATTCTGCAAAACTCAATCGCCGAATCTTCTTTCCCTTCTTAATCGCTCTTTCTGCGTATACTACACTCCTTCCTTGCCAAATTAAACGCCGCTCTTCCCAGGAAGTTTTTGAATGGCTTGCACGTTTAAGTTCAGCTTCAATAAATTCAGTTACTTGAGAGACCCATTTCCTATCAATTCTTTCTTGTTCGTTATTATTTTCAACTATTAGTGGTAGATTCGGTAATTTCATTGGACGTTCAAGAATCACAGCCCCGCGTTCTCTAAACTTTTTTGAATTTGAATAGTGTAAACCTACAGGTATAATATTAGGTGGAGTTTTATTATTTTCCTTAGCGCTTCTTAATGCAATTAACATAATTCTTGCAGCACCAGTTTTCGCTTTCTTAACCTCTGAATCAGTATGAGTTTTACCTTCTGGAAATAACAATAATTTTCCACCATTAGAAATTTTTTTACCTACATTTTCGAGCATATCTTGATTTTTATTTTTACTAACTTCAAGGTTATCACTATCTGATGCTCGATAAATAGGAAGCCCTCCTCCCGCTTTCAATAGACGCCCAAGTAACGGAATTTTGAATAAAGTATGTTTTGCAAGAATTGATAATTTTCCCGGTAAGGATGCGTGAAGAAGTAAGGGATCAATTAACCCACTTGGATGCCAAGCCACATACATTATTCCCCCTTCTTGAGGGATATTTTCATTGTCTACAACATCCAATTCTCTGAACCAAACCGAGATTAGTGATCTAGAAAAAATTCTCATTATTCTATAAATTAGACCTAGTTTTGGCCGATTGGTATCCTTAGGTCTACTTAACCACGACATAATGTGAGGCAGACCTCTTAACTATTTATTGCACCGCCGATTGTTTGAAAAAAATCCTAATTATATAATAAATTATTATCTTCGTTTCTGAATTTGCCGCCGTAATCATAAGTCATAACGAATTCACACCTACAATGCAGGGTAGGCTATTAGTGGCAGTAAGAGATTTTGATTCTCTTGTCGGTGGCGCAGAAAAAAGTCTTTCTTCATTGATATTAGGATTCGAGTCACTAAATCCAAATTGGAAGATTAATGTGTTTCAATCTAATGATAGAAGTTCTAATGAGAATTTATTCAAAACATCATCTATAAAATTTCAGAAATGTCAAATAAAAATAGAGGATATTTTTTCAGGAGCATCTTGGAAGTTAAGAAACAGAAAAACTGGTAGATCTATGAAATTATTAAGAGGGATTCATCTAAAAAGAAAAAATAAATTATTTTCTAACTGGTTAAGAGAACACTTTTCAGAACAAGTTAAATTAGCAAAAGAAAAGAATGAAAAATTACTAGGAATAACACAATTAGATTGGTCTGCGGGCGCATCATCTGCGTTTATTGAAAATAAAATTCCATATGTTGTTTTTGTCAGAGACGAAGTATGCTTTCAATATCCAGAATTATTTAAAAAATGCTTAGAAAAAGCGGAAACTGTAATTGTAGCAGGAGAAGGACTAGCTTCTCAGATAAAGGAACAATTTTCAATAAAGTCAATCTCCATAGTACATTTACCTGTAAATTTTGAAGAAATCTATCCTAAAGCAGAGTTAAAGAAAAAACTAGAAGAAGTCAACAAATATAGATTAGAAAATAACCTAACCAATCCAAGAATTGCAATTGTGGGAATGGTACCAGAAAAAGGCTTTGAATTCTATAATAGAGAATTAATTCCTAAAATGAAATTACTTTGGCCAGAAGCCACTTTACATGTATTCGGTGGAGGGCCTTTTGCACAAAAATTAGCAAAGCATTCTAACACGTTTGACGAAGGTTTTTGTAAATTAGAGGATATATACCCATTTTGCGATATCAATATGTTTAGATTAGAATTAGTAGGCACTTGGGGTAGGGTAATTAATGAAGCTGGACATTTTTCCAAACCGTCTATTTCAATCGATATTGGAGCACAATCTGAAGCAGTTGGGCTTGGAGGTAAAGTAATGCCTCGTACTGCCTCAGCAGAAGAATGGATAACAGAAATTAAAAGTATATATGCAGATATTGAAAATTATGGTGATTTAGCCTTTAATCATAGATTAATCGTTGATCACAAGAATAGTATTAATGAATTTTTGAATGTGATTGAGAGTGTAATAAATGATTGAACAATTATTCAATACCAAAAAAAGAGCAACACTTGGCTTATTATTAGTTACACTAATTTGGGGATTAACTTTTATTTGGATGGATTGGGCTGTAAATACTGCCCAAAACGAAAAACCTAATTTATCAAATCAAACGTTAGCAGCCTCATTTGTATTTCTTAGATTTTTTATTGCAGCATTAATTTTATTACCTTTCGTTCCAAATGTGAAAGAAGCATTTTTAGATATTAAAACAAGAAATGGGGGAATTTGGTTAGGTGCTATAGTTTGGTCAGGATTCTTTTTTCAGATGATCGGTATTTCATATCCCGATATTACTCCGGCAGTATCAGCTTTTTTAACTAGTCTATATGTGATATTTACGGCGTTAATAGGATTATTCTTAGGAAGACAAAAAATTACTTATTTTATGGGTATGGGCGTTCTGTTAGCAACTTTTGGTGCTGGATGGATTAGTGGACCTCCTCAATTAAATTTTAATTTACCAGAATGGTTAACTGTAATTGGTGCTTTCATGTTTGCTGCACATATTATTGCCACAGATAGGGTAACTCAAGACCGTAATACAGTACATTTAACGGTTGTAATGCTTTGTACAATTGCCATAATTTCTATGTTTATTTTTCCATTTTTTGTTAGTATTAATGAATTTAAAGATATTTTTGAATTACTGTTGTATCCAGGATATTTAGTACCGCTATTGTGTTGTGCAATTTTCGGGTCATTATTTGCATTATTATTATTGACGATTTTACAGAAGCAACTATCTCCAGTTAGGGCAGCGATTTTGTACGCACTTGAACCTGTGTGGGCGGCCATATTTTCATTAATGCTAGGAATGGAAGGCGAGGTAACATTATGGCTCTTTTTGGGCGGCGGGGCATTGATAATTGGTAATTTAATTGTAGAAATTACAAACCTCAAGGAAGAGAGCAATTCTAAAATTAATGAAGTTTAAATGAGGAAAAATAACATGGCGAAATTAGAAATTGAACGAAGATTCTTATTAAAAAAGTTACCAAATGATTTGGGAGAAGGAAAACTAACCGAACAAGTATATTTGTCTTTAATTAATCTGAAAATTAAAGACGATTTTCTTTACTATGAAGACAAAAGAATCTCTCATTTAATAAATTCGAAAGAATTGCAGAAGATAATTAATTCAAACAAAATGAATTATGCATGTAGGATAAGAAGACAAGATAATAATTATATTTTTACTATTAAAGTTAGGGAAGCGCCTGGAATTAGAAAAGAATGGGAATGGGGTGTTGGAAACGAATTTAAAGGATATTTCCATCAAAATTTACCTAGAGTTTCTAAAATACGGTATGAATTAAAAGTTGATAATTATATCTGGGAAATTGATGAATTTTTAGAAAACAACTCAGGTTTAATTATCGCCGAAATAGAATTAGATTCATTAGAAAACGACATAAATTTACCCCTCTGGGCGACAGAAGAGATTACAGGAGAAATAAAATATTTAAATTCTGAATTATCTAAGCAATAAATAGACAATATATCATATATCTAATTTGTTTCGGTAATTATATGGGACAACAAGAATCAAATAATTCTAATGATATTTTATGGGATATTCGTGATTATTTAGAATCAGAGAAAAAAACTCTCAAGGATATTTTCAAAGATTTAGACGATGATGATAATAAAACAATTTCCGTTGAAGAGTTTAAATCTGGACTACTAAAATTATCAATAGCAAATATGACTGAAGGGGCAGTAGATAATTTAGTAAAAACATTAGATGAAAATGGTGATGGAGAAATTAGCCTTAAAGAATTCAAATCAGCATACAATGAAGATAATCTTCCAGCTAAAATAGTTGAACCCGAGAATTTTAAAAAGCCTAAATCAACAGACAACGTTTCGGTAATTACTTGTGATATGGAAGGGAGAGTAGAGTCTTTTAGTGATGGGGCATCAAACATTTTTGGTTATACTTCAGAAGAAGTAGTAGGGAAGATGCGCGTCTCCCAGTTTTCACCCGGAAGAGTTGTTTTAGGGCATGTTGCCAATTGGCTTAGTACTGCAACTAATGAAGGTAAATATGAGGGGGAAACTACATTTGTTCATAAAAACGGAACATATATTCCAGCAACAATTCAAATTACTCCAGTATTCAAGAAGGTAGATGGAGAAAGAAAACAAGTAGGTTACGTGGGTAAAACTAAGGTTCTTGACAAAGATCCTTTGGAAACAATGCCAGCTGAGCCTTGGTGGGTCACTCCATTAACATGGGTCGCAATTACAAGAATGCCTTTTGTTGTAGCGACTTGGATGCCAATATTATTTGCAATGGTTTGGGCATTTAATGGAGGAATTCATGACGTGTCTTGGGATACTGATTTCTCAATGCCGTTATTTTTCCTGATCTTTTTAGGAGGTACAACTTTACATCTATCAGCAAATATATTCAATGATTATTTTGATTGGCAAGCAGGGGTAGACCAAGCCAATAATGATTATTTCCTTCAATATTCGGGAGGATCTAGATCAATTGAATTAGGATTAATTACTGAAAAAGGATTATTTAATCTTGGATTTATATTTTTGATGATAGCAACATTTTGTGGATTTACATTAGTATTAGGTCCCTGGGTACCCAATTTTCAATTGTTTATCTATGCTAGTATAGGTGCTTTAGGAGGGTATTTTTATACAGCACCCCCACTGAAACTTTCATCTAGGCAAGGATTGGGAGAGCTTTCAATAGGCTTATTATTTGGCCCAGTATTAACAATGGGAACAGTTTATGCATTTACTGGATGCCATTCTTTTGATGCATTTTTAATCGGAATACCTTTGGGATTATTCACAACCGCAATATTATGGATTAATGAATTCCCAGATACTCCATCTGATATCGAAACAGGAAAGATACATTTGGTAGCAAAATTGGGTGTTAAGAATGCAAGATGGGGTTATTTGATATTGATTGCAATGGCTTATATTTCATCCATTTTGTTAGTAATGTGCGAATTAATGACCAGTGACACACTAGTCCTGTTGATTACAATTCCTTGGGCAGGGTGGTTAGTATATCGACTATTCCAAGATTATCAAAGTAGAGATTTGGTTTCTACAAATATCCAAACAATAGCTTTGCAGGCGGTTGCAGGATTACTATTAATTATTGGAGTCTGTGAAATTTTTTGAAGTATTAAAGTTTAGACCTAGCTTCTTTAACTAAATTCACAATTTCAATTCTTAGGTCATCTGCTTTGATTCTTTTATTAAAAGAAGTATAAATGGACTTTTTAGGATCTTCGGAGGCCATCATTATACCACCAGAATCTAAATCTGTAATCTTAATTGATTTAGGTTTAAACTTATGAATTCCTTCACAAATTGTAATCATAGCATCTTCATGATCCTCATTCATATGTTCTACCGCACTATGTTTGACTTTTTCAATTTCAGAATCAGATACTGCTTGAATAAATTCATCACCTTCAATCCAACAAATTTTCCCAAAACCAGCTATGTATCTTACTCTTTCAATATTATTCATTTTCCAAAAGAAAAAATTATGCGTCTTCAAGTAACTTTCAGCCTGAGGTACCCTTTGACAGTATCTAACTAACATATTTTCTTCTTCCTCTTCGGGAATTTGAATACTATGTTCTAATTTTTCTGGACTTAACTCATTAACTCGTGAAGGTGAGACAATACGAGAAAAATTTCCTATTATACTGGCCCTCCAATGAGATTGAGGATCACCGCTTGGCTCTGGATGTGATATAAATAGACAAGATTTTGAGGAATTTAGTAAGTTTTTTGTGTGAGCAGCAATTTCTGCAACAAGTATGTAAGGGTGCCCATCCCTATCAATTGCAAATGGAACAATTGAACCATATGGAAACCCTTCAATACCTTCTACATTTGAAATCGTACAAAGGGTTCCGTGATGAACATCTTCTAACCACTGTGCAACATTTTCAGCAGGACTCTCAGTTTTGTTAGCTAAAATTTCTGCTATTTTGGAAGCACTATTCTCTTCATATCTTTCAACAGCCATAACTTAGCGGTACAAATAATAACATTTCAAATTATTGGAGCATCCATTATCCATTCTGTATATGGTTTATGCCAGTCTCTTATTTGATCGGTTTCTAAACGAATTTGCACCCCTTGTCCTTCTTTAAGCATTAAATTAGTTAATTCAAATTCTATATTTATTTCATTAGTTCTAAAATTTTCGTCGAAAATAATGTTATTAGCAATTACTTCACCATTTTCTGTAGTTTGAATTATGACCCTAAGATGACATTCTTGTAATGGATTTCTCAAAGAACAAGATTCACTATTCCCGTCATGTTCTACTCTGACAGATCCACTAATGGTATCTCCTTCTGTCAAGGGCATCAGATCAATTACAGTATCCTTTGCAGTTGGAGCACACTCACATTCCATATTATCAGATTCAACAAATGCGATTAAATCAACACTTACCCAAATAGCACTACTCTGAATTTTATCTATATCGATAGATGTAGCTGTTACTCTGTAATAACCTGGCTCAAGATACGAATGATTGATATTATTTCCAGTTGCTGAGGTTCCATCACCAAAATCCCAAGTAATTACTCCGGCGGGGTTTATTGTGGTGAATTTGAATGTATGTAGGATTTCAGTAATTACCAATTCTTCATTATTGTCCCCTTCATCTACTTCAATAAGGGCGTAAGAATTAGTCCCATTCGAAGAATCAACTTCGATATCAAACCAGTCAGGTACATATTCCTCAAATGTAAGATTTTTTATTATCAATACGCCAGTTGAAACTGAAATTAACAATATTGATATGACTGTGATTATCGATAACTGGTATTTCATATAATAACAAATAGATAATTATATGTTAAAAATACTTGTTTAAATTAGTATAAATTAAATTTAAAGATTTGAAAACTTTTCTAATGTTGTTTTAATCCATTCTTCACATTCATCATCATCTTCATAATCTACATCACAATCAATACGGTCATTAATTCGGGTACCGCCTTTTTGCTCAATTAGATTATCCCATTCTTTGCCAGACTCACAGAAAAATTCGTAATCGGTATCTCCCAATGCTAATACAGCAAAATTAACTCCTTCCATACACCCATCTTCGGATTCACATGCTGTCTCGTAAAGATCTTCAGCATTTGTTGGTTGATCTCCTTCTCCCCAAGTACTTACACAAATTAATAGCAATTTTGATTCAGAAATCTCTTCTACAGTGATATCTTCCATATCTACAACATTACCTTCTAAACCATAATCCTTAGCAAAACCTTTTGCATCATCTGCCAATGCTTCAGCATTTCCAGTTTCAGTTCCAAAAATAATTAGCACTTCATTATCGCTCATATTTATACCTCTACCGGATTCTGCTTATATTCATTTGTTTTTCTAACATTATCACTCCCATTATTGAGAGTGAAGTTTTTTCTTGATTAGAACTTGTTAGTATACCTTATATCGGTAGATTAATTTTAAATTATAATGAAATAAATTGCAAAAGGATAAGAAATATCTTTTGTACCGAAGAACATGTCTAGAGTAGTAGCAGGAATATTTCTCATATTTCTTATTCAGACCTTTTCTTATCCAATTATTTATGATAAAGAGTTAAATTCACACGATGTACCAATATTTCAAACTAATGAATTGGATTGCATGAATTCA
>CEOV01117786.1_pt1 | contig 30603 bp, 21 predicted proteins | sample 530631 | NCBI WGS metagenome assembly CEOV01 (sample SAMEA2620756, study PRJEB7988) | marine metagenome | isolation source: saline water (ENVO:00002010), including
GTTAGGGAAATTAGGCAAGATGATGTTGGAAGTATGTTAGCAATTGATGCTATTGTTGTCAAAATAAGTGCAGTTAGACCTAGGGTAGTCGAAGCAGCATTTAGATGTTGTAATGGTAATTGTGAGGCTATTCAAATGATATATCAATCCAATGAACAAGAATTAATAGAGCCAACAATATGTGATCCAAATACTGGTTGTGGTGCAGAAAAACCACAAGCAAGATTTGAGATTGTCCCCTCACAAAGTGTTATGGAAAATACGCAATTTATAGAATTACAAGAACCTCCAGAAAAATTACGTGGAGGAGTACAGCCCGAAAGATTGAGATGTTTAATTGAAGGTGAAATAGCGGGGGAAATTTTACCAGGTGATCGTATCGTAGCAAATGGAGAATTATTTGTTCGTTCACAGAAAAAAGGCGGTAAAAAAACATCTGTATTTGATATTTTTTTAAGAGTGAATTCATATGAGCAGCGTAATACTCCTTTTGAAGATGTAAAAATTTCTGTTGAAGATGAGAATGAAATTAAAGAACTTAGTTTTAGAGAAGATATATATGAATTGTTAACTAGGAGTATTGCCCCATCTATCTTTGGTTACAATAATGTCAAAGAAAGTCTTCTATTACAAGTCTTTGGGGGAGTAGCAAGACGTAATCCAGACGGCACTCGTCAAAGAGGAGACATGCATATTCTTTTGATGGGTGATCCAGGTACAGCAAAATCTCAATTATTACATTATATGTCTGAATTATCCCCTAGGGGACAATACACTAGTGGTAGAAGCGCCTCTGCGGCGGGGTTAACGGCAGCAGCAGTTCCCGATTCATCAAGTGATGGGCGATGGACATTAGAGGCTGGAGCTCTCCCTCTAGCAGATACTGGTTTAGCATCTATTGATGAATTTGATAAAATGAATGATGGAGACAGATCCTCGATTCACGAAGCAATGGAACAACAAACAATTAGTATATCTAAAGCAGGAATTAATGCTAAATTAAGAACAAGATGTTCAATCTTAGCGGCTTCAAATCCTAAAGGAGGACGATTTTTACACCCTGACGAAGCAGGGCCATATACAAGACAGGTCAATTTACCTCCTCCATTATTTTCAAGATTTGATGTGATTTGGCTAATGGCAGATACACCTGGACAAGAATATGATCGAAAAATAGCCTCACATATTTTGGCTAACCGTCAAACAGGAGTTGACGAATTTTCAATTGAACAAGGTAATGAGATTGACCCGATGTTAGACCCTACTAAAGAATCAACTAAAGATCACGAAGGAAAAGAAGTTTTGAGTAGGGAGATGTTTAGAAAATATGTTGCTTATGCAAAGAGAAATCACCATCCAGTACTTGATGATCATGCAAGAAAGAGAATCATCGATTACTACACTACTATGAGAGGTAAAGTTACAGATTCTGCGGATAATCTTGAAAAAGGAAAAGATGTGATTACAATTACTGCCAGAGCTTTGGAAGCACTTTCAAGAATGACAGAAGCTTCAGCTAAAGTAAGGCTTTCAGATGTAGCAGAGGAAGAAGATGTAAGAAGAGCATTACGTCTTTTTGAAAACTGGAGACATGAGTTAATGGGTGATAATTTTGATGAAACATCTATACAATCAGGAAAGACAACAAAAGGTAGAAATTTAGAATCATTCTTAAAAAGAACAATTGGTGATATTTTTGAAGGAACTAAAGTAAATCCCACAACATATGATATTTTACAAAGAGCAAGATCAGAAGGATTTGATGATGATAGAGTAATGCAAACCTTAGAAACACTAAGGATAAACGGAACAATTTACTCACCTAGTTTTGGTTCATGGGCATTACCTTGAAAACTAATATCTTTGAATCACTATTATTCGTTAGTTACGTTTGGGATTATTATGGCTGAGGAACCAATTGGAGATATTTCAGACATTAATAGCCTAAATCCTCAGCAATTAGGCTTTATGTGTGGTTTAGAAATTCATCAACAATTAAAAACAGGTAAATTACATTCTAGAGAAGAAGGTAAATTATTCGATTATACCATTGATAATATTCCATCCAATTTAACAAGAACTAAAAGAAAACTTAGAGCGGCAAGTGGAGAAGGTGGAAAAATTGATATTGCAGCAAGATTTGAAACTAAAAGAAATAGAAGTTTTATCTATGTTCAATCCCCAAATTCAGGATTAATTGAATTAGATGACCAGCCTCCTTTAGAGCACGATAAAGATGCTGTGGATATTTCATTAATGATCTCAGCCATGCTAAATGCTCATCCAGTAGAAACTCTTCAAGCAATGAGGAAAACTGTTGTTGATGGCTCAAATACTTCAGGATTTCAAAGAACCACTTTGATTTCAACACATGGGAATTTAGTTACAAATGCAGGAAAAGTCGGTATTTCCGTAATTTGTCTTGAAGAGGATAGTGCGAGAAAACTTTCTTCAGAATTAACTGAAGATGGAGAAATTGTTACTTGGAATTTGGATAGATTAGGCATTCCTTTAGTCGAAATTGCTACAGAACCAGATATTATTACTCCAGAACATGCAAAAGAAACAGCAATAGCCTTAGGTGGACTATTGAGGGATACAAGAAGAGTTAGAAGAGGATTAGGATCAATTCGACAAGATCTTAATGTTTCAATAGCATGTGGTGATAGAGTAGAAATCAAAGGTTGTCAAGATTTAGAATGGATTCCTAAAATCATTCAATTAGAAATGGTACGACAATTACATTTTTACCGTTTAGCAAACACTCTAAGGGAGGAATTGGAAATGCCATTGCTTCCTCCAGATAGGAGAAATACCGAGGTCCAAATTGAATCTCAAATATCTAAAACAATGGAAGAAAAAATTCCTCTGGAGATTCAAAATGTTGGAGAAGCATTTTCTAATTGTGAATCAAAAATGATAGAAAAAACAATCTCTAATGGCGGAGTGATGCTTGCAGTTAAATTACCCTATCTTGCAGGAAAACTCGGTTCAAAAACTCTAGATTCCGATGGAGCACAATTACCAAGACTTGGTAGAGAGTTAGCAAGTGCAGCAAAATTAGCAGGAGTTGCAGGAATTTTTCACAGTGATGAATTACCCGCATATGGAATAACAGAGATAGAAGTTAATTCAGTTAAAGAATTATTAGATTTGAATAATAATGATGCATTTGCACTATGTTGTGCACCTCAATGGCAAGCAGAATTAGCTCTAGAATCAGTAATTAATCGAGCAAGAATGGCTTGGCATAGGATTCCACAAGAGGTTAGAAATGTCGTTATTTCCAAAGGGGCACCGGAAGATGGTACGACTTCGGCAATGAGGCCTTTACCGACAGGAGCTAGAATGTACCCAGAAACGGATGTACCTACCTTTGAATTAACAGAATCTTATTGGAAAGAGATATCTAAAAGATTGCCATTATCACAATCCGAAAGAATAGATAGGCTGAATTCATTTGCGATTTCATCCGATCAACAAAAACAATTGGTTTCAAGACAATTAGATGATGAATTTTTTGCTGGAGTTCGCGGTAATTTAGATTCAGATTTAAACAAATTACCTGCTAAAGCTTGGGCATCAATGTTATTAGAAACTAGTCGATTACAAATCGCAGAAGGTGTTGGGATTGATATTAATCAAGTAAGTATTAAAATGCTAGCGGCATTATTGTTAGTAAGGGAATCAGGAGGAGTTACTAGAGATGGACTTGTTGATTTAGGAATCAATATGATTCTTGAAGGAGGGACTAATCTGGACGGAGAAGTAACTAATTTTATTGAAAAATCAATGAAAAAAGCAGAAATTTTAGGATTAAAACCATCTGATTTAGGATCAATAGAAGAGGTAATAGATAGGATTTTAGATGAAAGAGCAGATTTTGTTGCAGAGAGAGGAATGGGGGCGATGGGACCATTAATGGGAGTAGTAATCAAAGAGCTTGGTGGCGGAGCAGACGGTAAAATTATTAGTAAACTCTTGAGTGAACGTCTTAGGAGAAATTAAGATGTTTGAAAAGATAGGAAAAATTCAAATCATATCTTTGGTAGTTTTAGTTGCCATTATAGTAGCTTTTCCTCAAATAAATAAATTATGGCTTGAATCAACAGAAGAAGTACGTTCAAGCTTAATCACCACAGAAAACAATACACACTATGGCTTACCAAGTGAATGGGAAAATAAACAAGTAATTTGTATTCATTTTCCAGTTGACGATGTAACATCAAATATGACGGCTTCTAATTTTACGGAAGGTAGAACCTATTTTGATATGAGTGGTTCAGAAATTTTAATAGATGAAAATTCCGAAGGAATAGTCAATTATTCTGAAGATCGTACTACGGGTGTTTGTGTTGGCGGTTTTGAGAATTATACTGAAGGATTTAATTTTATGTTGGAAGCAACTAATGTTACTAATGGAGATTTAGACGTAGGGTATGATGATGGTGATTGGGGTCCTTACGTACATACAATCGGCGGATTAAATGCAAATGAGCTTACTGGTAACTTTAGTGGTGCTTATTGGGCATTATATCACAATGGAGTAATGTCAGATGTTGGAATTGGAGACTTAGTGATGCTAGAAAATAGTGTGATTGTTTGGCAAATAGCTACTTGGTGAAACCATTCTGAGGAATAATCAAGTATGAATGCCTTTTCTTGAGGTTGAGAAAGATGGTTGCATACCATGTATTTGATTTGAATCCAGTAGCTTCATTATTGCTAAATTTATCATTACTTGGGATAATTTGTTGGAGTTTATTGAAGATAGGAAAAAATTATTCCAATGGTCATAAATTCGTAATTTTAGGTCTTTTAGCACTTTTAGGAATCATTGGAAGAATTTTAATGAGTCCAATACCGAATGTACAACCAGTAACGGTAATTGTTTTACTCGCAGGAATTAGAATGGGGGCCAAAGAATCAATATTTTTAGCAACAATTATAGCTCTATTCTCAAATTTAATTTTAGGAAATGGGGTTTGGACAATTTATCAGGCTGCGGCATGGTCAATAATTGGTTGTTTAGGAGCATTATTTTCTAATAAACTTGATACATTGATGAAATTAATTTTATTTGCGGGAGCTTCAGGAGTTTTATTCAATTGGTTCGTATCACTTTCAATTTTACATTCTGTTGGTTTTGATATGCTAATTCCATATCTAATTGTTGGAATACCTTATGATTTACTTCATGTAGTAGGAAATATTACTTTTATGATTTGGTTATCTAATCCTCTTACTGAAATAATGTCTAGAAAATTCGAAAACAATCTAAATTTTGAGGTTAGTGAATATGAGCCGAAACCATTCTGAAATTTCTATGGTACTTATCACTAGAAAAGATTTGAAATTATCTTCCGGTAAATTAGCAGCACAAGCAGGACATGCAGCTGTAAATTGTGTTTTAACTGCAAGAAAATTAAAACCTAGACTTTTAGAGGAGTGGCGTAATTCAGGTTCAAGAAAAATTGTTTGTCAAGTAAATAATTTAGAAGCGATGAAAAGATTGTATGGCGAGGCTAGAGAATTAGGTTTAGTCACGGAGATGGTTAAGGATGCAGGAAGAACCGAAATTCCAGCAGGAACAATTACTTTACTTGGAATAGGTCCAGGTCCAAGAAGAGTAATTGATGAATTAACTGGGACATTACCTTTAGTCAAATAAGTGTATTACTACTCCGGAGTAATTGTGGGCATACGTTCTTGGATCCATTCATTAACATCTCCAAAGAGATATTCTGAATCTTATTACTATTCATTGAAAAAAGTGAAACTAGTATTAATCGTAAATAATGAATTAAAAATGGGTAAAGGGAAAATTGCTGCCCAAGTCGGTCATGCATCAGTTAAAGCGGCATTGTTAGCATCAGAAAAATATCCTGCTGAAATGCAATCTTGGTTATCTAATGGTCAAAAAAAAGTCGTATTGAAGGCACAAGGGGCCTTGGAATTAGAGGAAATAATTCGGATTGCAAAAAAATCGAATTTACCTACTTGTTTAATCAGAGATGCAGGTAAAACGCAAATACCTGCGAACTCATTAACTGTTGGAGGAATAGGACCAGCACCTTCAGAAAAAATTGATGAATTAACCAAACACTTGAAATTAATGTAAATAAAAAAACCCCCTAGGGACCTCAGCCCCTAGAGGGTAAAATCTCAGATTAAATCTGATTCAGAGTATACCTTCCTGTTTACTCGTCAGCTTCAACAACATCGGTTTTAGCTTCTTCTTCTGCTTCAAACCATTCCCATAAAACTATACCAAGCAGAATACCTACTGTTGGGAAAATCCAGAACATCCAGAATGTTGCTAGATCAATGGTTAGTTCAGTTGCCATGATACTTGTCCAAATTCCTTGAGCAAGGTGCGCCCCAGGATTCCATGCTGTAAACCCTGAAGATTCAAGCATCCAGTAAATCATACCTACTGCGAAACCACCCATAGCGAAACCAGTTTTATTATCATCAAGCGTAGTTATCCACACTATCATTAGTATGAAACCTGCAAATGTCATAGCAGCCATATCTTGCCATAATTCGATTGCACCACCTGTTTCAGCAGCATTTGCAATTGATTCACCAAGTACGATATCAGCCATTAAGAAAGCCGCCACCGCTCCTAGAATCTGAGCAGCAATATATTGCCCACCTTCTTGCGCATCCATTTTTTTCGTTGCCATTAAACCAATCGTTATTGCCGGATTTAAGTGGCCTCCTGAAATTCCCATTGCCATAGTATACATTAAACCAGCAGTTAAACCAGTTAACATAGGGTGTTGGTCACCAGAATGTGCAACCATCACTATTACCATAACGCCAAAAAATTCCATGCCTAGTTTTTTCTTGTCCATATTTATGCCCATCATTTTTCACGTCCATTTTTATTTTTTACCGGCATAGCCGATATATCTCGGTAACCGTACCATATATCAAGTGTTTTGTTGTAAAACCCCCTAATGAGGGTATTTTCAAGGTTTTTTAATTTTAGCCGTGTTAAAAAATACACTAACTATAAATTACAACATTGACTATATTTTCTATCTATCTATGACGTTAAGTAATATTTCTTCGTCGACTTGTCATGGTAGACCTCCGTAGTGATACAGTTACAAAACCAACAGACGAGATGCGGCAATTAATTGCAACTGCAAAAGTAGGTGATGATGTATTAGGAGATGATCCAACTATTATTGCACTTCAAAATATGATTTCAGAACTTCTTGATAAGGAAGCAGCTCTTTTTGTACCAAGCGGAACAATGTCAAATGCAATTGCAATTCGCACCCATACGAAACCAGGTGATGAGATTATTACCGAGAGCACGAGTCATATTTACATTTACGAAGGAGGGGGCTATGCTGCTCTTTCTGGATGTTCTGTGGCTTTAGTACCTGGCAAACTTGGAATAATGACCCCAGAAGATGTAGAAAAAGCAATACGTAAGAGTGACGGAAGTCTTGGTCATTTTCCTAATGGCTCTCTTGTTTGTGTTGAGAATACATCCAATCGAGGAGGTGGAACTTGTTATTCTCAAGAAAATTTAGATGCTATTGCCAAAGTAGCACACGAAAATGATTGTGCAGTACACATGGATGGTGCTCGTTTATTCAATGCAGCCATTGCAACAGGAACTAATCCGGCTCGAATAGTTCGCGATTACGACTCAATTTCTATTTGTTTGTCTAAAGGCCTTGGCTCACCAGTAGGAAGTTTGTTGGTTGGCTCTTCTGAATTTATTGCTCAAGCTCACCGATGGCGTAAGATGTTTGGAGGAGGAATGAGGCAAGCAGGAGTAATTGCAGCAGCAGGAATTTATGCATTAGAACACAACATCTCTAGATTAGATGAGGATCATAAACGTGCGAATAAATTAGCCATTGCAATCAATGAAATGGACATGTTTTCAGTAAATATAGAAGGTGTACAAACGAATATGGTTTACATAGAAATAAATGGGGATTTAAACGCAAATCAGGTAGTTGAAAAATTAGCTGAACATGATGTTCATGTACTTGCATTAGGGGATAATCTATTACGAGCAGTTACTCATATTCATATCACAGATGAAGATATAAATAAATCAATAAATGCTTTCAAAACCATTTCTTCTTGAAATAATTATTGATGTTATCAAAATTGTCATAATTGTTGGAATAAATCCAAGATGTGGAAGAAGACTACTATTATCTTCATCAGTTATTTGTTCATTACCTCCTTGATCGTTAGTATTCATTGAAATACAACCAAATGTAATAATTAATTTTAAATCGTCCCCGTCATATGCACTAATTTCAGATAATGCTTGACTTAAATCTGTAGTTCCACTCCCTCCAGGGAGTTCTTTTACATGGTGTACGATATGGGTGTAATTATCCAATCCGTTTGACCCATTAGGGAAATATGCAACATCTTCAACAAAATTTACAAATGTTTTCACTTCATCACATCCATCAACATCTAGAACTTCCCATGTAAACTCCGATGAATTAGAATCAAATGATGTATGAATCATTGAGGTTTCAGTTTGCTCATTAGATTCTAAATTTGGTTTAGTTGTCGCCTCAGCGTAAAGATTGTCATAACTTCCTTTAGTGGCCCCAATTAATGAATCTCCTCCATTAATTATTGCTGTGGGTTGCAATGGTCTTTCTTCATCAAACCATTCTTTCCACCAATTCTCGGCATTTTCGCTTCCAAAAGGATCTTCTGTTTCCCCAGCGAATCTATGGAAGGTGAGCATTACAGTACCAGTTTCATTTGCAACATCTTCAATTGCATGTTCAACTTCAACACAAGGAGTACACCATGTTGCTGTAAAAATATGGGCTATTGATGGTGCATCTTTTGTTGGAATTGAACTATTATAATTTTCATGGGTATCAATAATTATTCCACCGAAAATAGGATTACGTTCTGAATCAGAATCTGTTGAATCAGAACTTACGGAAATTATTGTGAAATTACAAATTATTAGACCTAATGAAATTAGAATTATCGAGATACTCTTCTTGCCCATATCCTTTCGAAATCATTCGAGACATTATAATTATTTATCATTTTTAAATTTCCTAAAAGATGAAATTATTTATGAAGATTTGATAGAAAGGATTCAAGAACCATGACGCGAAGAGTGGATAGAGGTGGCACAATGGATTACGAGTTTGATGAATCAAATATTTCTATTGAGCATATCCAAAGGGGAATAAATTTGCCTGATTGGTTATTTAATTATAATTTAAAATTATTGAACTGGGCAAATTTAGAAGAAATTCCCACATCTAGAATAATGATTATTTATGCCAATGAAGAATCAAGAAAACAGGCATTAAAAGAATTAAAAGAAAAAAGTCAAAAACCTTTAGATTCAAGCCTCCATCTGACAATTCCCCGACTTATAGATTCTTTACATTCTGATTTACGCCTTCCTACGATTATTGAGGATGATGGTATTTTATTTGAGATAATTCACAATAATTGTGTTAAAACAGCATCAAATGCTGGATTTCCTAGATTACATTCTAATTTGAAATTTACTTGGTCAAGAGGAAAGACAAGAATGCTAGATCAATTACATAGGCAAGTTTGTGAAAGAAAATTACCATCTAATTGGGAAGCAGATCCAGGTATTATTGAGTATGAAAAATTATTACTTAATGTTGAAAAACAAATGGCAGGAACCCATCCTCGGTTAAGATTAAAAAAAATAATTGAAAAATTAGTCAATAGTCCAAATCTTGAATTATTTAGTTTAAGAGATGTTGACGGAATAATTATTCAGGATATGAGTCCAACTTTAAGTTACGCTAAATTACAATTATTACAGATTATTTCAAGATATAAACCTGTACATCAATTATGTAATCCCGGTAGTTTTCGTTTAGGTGAACATGGAGCATATCTTGCAGATGTAGAAGTTTGTAAAACCAAGATTTCAATACCTTCTTGGGTTCCCGAGCACGACTTAAATCATCAAAATAACCAATCAGAAATTTTTCATTTAGGTTTATTTAATCCTTCACAAACAGATGAAGCATTACATAGTATTTTATCAGCTTATAATTTACATAGTGAGGCAAATAATGAAATTCTCATTGTAGATCCTAGAAATAAAAAAAGTAGAGAAAAATGGCCAAGATTATTTGAATCAATGGGAATTAAAATTAATATTGATATTCAAAAAGAGCAATACCTCAGTTCATTATTTTCACTTGGGGAATTAATGAAATTAGGAATAGGTCAAGATGCATGGTCTTGTGAAAAATTAAAAACTATCTTGAATAGAAATAAATATTTATTCAAGGACAATTATCTATTTGATAGAAACCACCCAACAAAAGAATATCTTCCAATTGCAGATTATAAATTACTTGAGGAAACTGCTAGAACATTTCACATACTCGGTGGATCAGGTTCGCTTAAAGAGTGGTTATTTGCCCTAAGTAGAGAAAAGTATGATAATCCATTTGTGGAAATAGATACACAAAAAAAACTTAGAGAACAAACCCAATGGTGGCTATTATCTATTGCAAATCTACTTCGTCCATTACTGAACGAATCTGATTTAGACGCTTTGGATACTAAAGAATATTATATTGGGTGTGAATCTAAGTCAGAGTTACCAATAATTGAAATAAAATATTCTGGAGATGATTGGCTTTATAGTATCGTAGAAAAATTAGACTGGAATTCTTGGATGGAAGATAAAATTCCAGATTCATCGGTTGTTGGGATTCAAAAGCTTCTTCATTTACATACAAATTTAAGAAAAATACAAAAATCATGTGGACTAAAATATCCTATTAAAGGTACTGAATGGGTCGAGGAATCATTAGAATTAATCAACTCGATTAAATTATCAAAAATAGCATGCCATGATGATTCAATTAGAATTTTATCTCCTGAAAATGCTCTAGGATGTAATGCTGATTTAGTAATTGTACTAGGGTTAAGTAATGATGATTGGGATCTTTCAATGCCTAACTTTCCTTGGTTGGATTTTGAAGAATTAAGAGAAGCAGGTTTGCTACACCCAGATGAAAAAATTCGTGAATCTAGACATTTTTTTAATCATTTAATACATAGCGGTAAACAAATTATATTTCTAGATCCATCAATAGATTCAAAAACATTCCCATGTACTCCATTTGCAGAATGGTTAAATCAGAATAGAGATAATGCCAAATTAATTCCCGAATGGTTAAAATCCTCAGAAAATAGTTGGGAAAATCATTTGATTAAAGAAAAAGAAATATTCATATTTTCCTCTGAAAAAATAATCTGGAAAAAAGATCAACCATTTACTTCGTTTACTGGATCTACTTTAAGATCAATTAAACAAAAAATGGGTACTTTAAGACTTTTAGAAAATAAAAACATACCTCTTCTTAACCATAGTTCTCCGATGGTAATTCTTGAAAATGAAATACATGAAGATCGAATTAAGAGAGAGCCTTTAGGGTTAGATACGAAAGAAGATTATTTAGATTGGAATGAAAGAGTGAATTTTTATTCAACCATTAATTTAAAATTAATTCCTCCAAAAAAATATCCTAGAAATGTAAAAAAGCCTAGGGAATATTCTAAATGGCCAGTAATTGGAAGACGCCATAATAGTAATAATTCAACACCGAGCATTGATCCAAGACCGTTAGAATCTAAATCACTTGGAATAAAAATGTTAGACATTCGCAGTGGACATACCAATCAATTTAAGCTAAATAGCCATAAAATTTGGTCTGCAAGCAGATTAAACAAATGGATTCAATGCCCTAGGAAAGGATGGTTAGAATCGGAATTATATTTATCTAAAGATGAAACTATGAACGAGGATTTAGATGTTAGAATCAGAGGAAAGACGTTACACGATTCTTTTGCAGAATTAATTTGTTTTCAACTAGGTTTTAAAATTGGAGAAGAAAGAAGCGACTTCACAATTAAAAATATTACAGATAACTCTTTCAGTTTAGAAACATTAATGTCGGAATTTATTCAAATATTATCACAAAAAGCTCATTGGATTTGGCGTTCAGATGCTATGTCAGTGCATAGAAGAAGGGATTTCATAGGAATGACACTTTCTGAATTTGACGAGTGGATTGGAAATGAAATGCCACCAATTAAACCCAAAGGAAGAATAGGACAATTATTGCTTTCTGAATTAAATCTTAAAGATATTGTTAATTTAGCGTTTGAATGGGATTTATCTAAAGAATCACCAACTATTATTTTTGGGCCAGATAACTCTTCTGAAAAATTAAAATTAAGGGGTTGGATTGATCGTGTTGATTTAGTACCATTCGAGGATGGTACTTTAATTAATGAAAAAGGAAATAAATCAGTAGCTCCTTTTTCATTAGAAAATTGGACACCTAGAAGATTGATTATTATTAGGGATACAAAAACAGTAGAGGGCCCTACTAAAGATAAATTGGGAGAAAGACACAAGAAAGCAATTTTTGAGGAATCCCAACTCGCATTATACGCTAGAGCTTGGGAGTTAACACACCCTGGTGATTTAGTAATTGGGGTCGGAATCTCCGAAGTAGGAGATTTTACGAATAATAGCCTAGAAATAGATCCAAAATATAGCACGTATCTTAATTCTTTAGAAATTGGCGAATTAACATATTTTACTCATGAAATGTACAGATTTACAGATGACAACTCATCTACAAATTCAAATCCATTCCGCGCTTGGATGCATTGGAAGATTAATGTTGCAATAAAGGCATCAAATTTTGCTAAAGAAGGTAAAGTACATCCTATACCCGGAACTCATTGTCAATTTTGTAATGTGAGTAGAATTTGTGGATTAGGTTTAGAGAAGAGGGGAAATTTTTGAAATTAAAAAATAATTTAAATCGTAGCCAACGCTTAGGATTAGATATTGATAAGCATGTAGCTATTGCAGCTGGAGCAGGAACAGGAAAAACAACCGTGATGGCATTAAGGTATATTGAACATCTACTAAATAATGAGCAGAGAGCTACAATTTTGTTACCACAATCACCTAGAAGGCCCTTACATGGACCAGGTTCCTTAAGAATGCCAAAAAGAGAACAGATCAATTTAGAAGAATGGGGCGGATTACTACCTTCAGAATGTGTAGCTATTACATTCACCAATGAAGCTGCAGATGAATTAAGAGATAGAATTAGAGCATTATTATTTGAAAAACAACAAGATGATGACGATCCTCGAATTAACCGTAAAGGTTTGATTGAACAAATGCTTTCCTTATTAGATGAGGCCCCAATTGGAACAATAGATTCCTTTTTCGCATCTCTACTAAAGCCCTGGATGGGATTAGTAAGTGAAACACTTACTAAAGAGAATGTTAGTGATGAGACAAGGCCGTTATTATCAAAATTAGCAATTAAAACCGCTTGGAGGATTAGAAATGAGGATGATGCTTTTGAGGCGGGAATTAAAAATAATCATTCAAAGTTCATTGAAGCCAGAAATCGATTATCTACAGGATTAGGAGGTAGATATGTTGCAGAAAAAGTATTAAATGAATTGCTAAAACAATCTTTATTTGTTGAGGAATCAGAATCAAAAATTAGGAAATTATCAACTAAATCTACTAAATCTGAGGCAATAAAAAATTATATACAACAAATGATTTTATCTATAGGTAAATCAGGATTGAAAAGATTAGATGAATTCTATAAACTTGCTAAAGAGTGGCATGACAAATGTATTAATTTCAGTGAGGATTTAGAATTAGAAAATGCATTATTAGAAAATAGTCGTTATGCCGCTTATGATGATATGATTAGATCTGGAATTCCAGAGGATGATTGGGAAAAATTACAATGGTTAACTCATTTTGATTTTATTATTACGTCAGAAAGAAATTATTTGAAAATGACATCAGAATCATCTTCAATGCCTAGTGGAATGTTGCCAAATCACCATTCCGAAAAATGGCCATCAGGAATTAAACCATTATCTGCTATTAAAGGGACAAAAAACAAGGTATTGGCTAAAGAAATCAAAGAAATAGGAAAAAAAATCACCCATCTTTTAAGTGAAAAAGATTTCGTAAAATTAAGAAGAATGGGTTATTGTGCCTGGTTATTTAACCCAACTTTAGGTTTTCTTAACCACCCTAATGGAACTCTAAGAGGCTATGAACTCACGTCATTTCCGCTTAGTATTAATCCCCCAGAAAATCCTTTAATAGCTTCTATTCCTCTCCAAATAAGTTTACTTGAAGATTTATTCACAGTTCAACATGGAGTACAATCAATTCTAAAAAGGATAAAAAATACAAGAGAAATACATGATTATTCGGATATTCAAAGATTAGCAGAAGATCTTCTTTTAGCAAGATGTCCAGATATTTGTAGAACTTGGTACCCCCCTCAGATTATCAATCAACTAGATAATTTGCCAAATAATCCATGGGAAGATGGGCATATAGAAAAAGCATTATCATTGGCTTCTGAACATAAGGATATTTATGATGATTTGAATAAAAGACTAGATGTATTGAAGACTTTAAGAAGAAGATTTAGAACGTTTATTATTGATGAATATCAAGATACAAATCCACAACAATTTAGATTATTATGTAGACTTTTTGGTAGAAGAAAATTAGAAAAATCAGATATAAAATCACCTGAATCCCTCTGGGACCCTACAATTTGTATAGTGGGCGATTTAAAGCAAAGTATCTTTAGATTTAGACAAGCACAAGTAACGGTTATGCTAAATACAATTGAAATGATACGTGAAGTCAATAGAATTGAAATGAGTAACGAACAGAGACTTATAAATTTAAGAAAAAAACAAGGTGTTTCAAAAGGTAGTGGTAGGGATCCTAGGCCGATAATTTCTAAGACACAATCTAATCAATTTGTTAGTGGAGTTATTTTAGAAGAACAGATGGAAGGTAGTGACGAAAATATATTGACATATTCATTAGGAGATAATGATGAGATTTTAGACCATAGCGTTCAGTTAGAACGTGAAGAGGGATATTTGAACTTATCAATGAATTATAGGACGGAAGGAAATTTATTATTAACATTGAACGAAGTTTTTGAAGATTTATTTTCGGAGAAATATGATTATATTGGAGGTAATTGGCATGCAAGACCTCAATCATTGCAACCGTCCAAAGATCTGAAGAACAAAGGAGGTAAGTTAGAATGGATACTTCCAGTTTCTATTGAAGATGATAATGAAAATACTAACGATTTAATGTCTCCATTAGATCCTTTTGTTAATAATAATGGCTCTAAACCCTTTGAAAGAGAACATGAATTGCTTGCCGCAAGATTAAATTCATTAATTCATGCTAAAGAGTGTAGAATATTAGGAAATTCTGATGAAAGTGAGTGGATTAATGTATCAAGCGATGAAAAAGTGGACCCAGAAGATATAATGATACTTGTTCCAAAAAGAACTCATATTCCTGATCTTATGAGTCGTTTAAAAAAATGGGGTATACCAGCCATTGTTGACAGGCAAGAGAGTCTTCTAAAGCAACCAATCGTCAGAACATTGTATAATCTTCTTAATGCAGCAGTTAACCCACATAATGCAACTACAATGAGTGCATTATTAAGATCAGAATTAGTATGTTTTAGTGATAAAGAACTACATAAATTTGTTAAATCAATTAAAGATAATGAAAATTTATTTCAATTATTAATTAATTTTGTTAAAGACGGCCCAGCAAAAAATATGTTCAAAAGATGGTATGAATTATCAAAATCTAGAGAATTAATAACTTTACTAGAAGAAACTTTGGATTTTTCTGATATTCTCCTAGTTCATAATACTTCAGAAGACAGACAATTGGCAGAACAATTTATTTCTGTAGTTAGCGAAATTAATTCGCATACAGGAGGTACTGGTACGTTATTGATGTCAGCTTTAGAAGAATTAAGAGAAGACGGGGGAGAATTGCCAGCTAAAACATTACCACTTTCAGGAGCAGTTAGAGTTATGACTATTCATGCGGCTAAAGGTCTAGAATCGAAGGTTGTAGTATTATGTGGGCTGTTTAATGATGCTCACCATTCATTAAATATGACTATTCGAAATAGATTAGTTGTAACTCCAGAATTAATCTCATCTCAATTAAAGCCATGGTCCAGTAAAGATGGGATAGACAGTGGAATGTGGGAATTATCAAAATTTTTGACAAAATCCCAAATTCAAGCAGAATATAGAAGATTGTTATACGTTGCTTTAACTAGAGTTGAAAAACATTTAATTTTAGTAGGAGGTAATAATAGATCTCCAGCCAAGATTTCAGGAAAAAATAATCTGATAATGAAATTAACAAAACAAGAGAGCCCCTCATTCGGAGAAATGATCTTCTCAGGGCTCGAATATAATTCAGTAAATTCTGAAGAAAATCCTTGGATTAAACCAGGAGGAATACTAAATTTACAGCCAGCTAAGTTATATCATAACAGTAATTTTAGAAATGGTCTTAATTCAATAACTATTTTCCATTCGATAAAGTGTTTTTCAAATCAAATAATTAACCAAACCGCATATCATAAATTAAAAGAAGAAGAGTTATTACTAAGTTCAAATTCAGTTGAATTAGAAAATAATCAAGTTATAATATCTAGGAATAATTCATTAAGAATGGCACCACATAAATTAGATGCTGCAGGAATTTGCAGGAGAAGACATTGGTTGAGTACAAATTTGGGATTAGATTCGAATCCCCTACTTCCGTATAGTGAAGACGATACAAGTTTTCAGAGTAAGTTACCAAGTCCAGCAGATTTTGGGACAATTTTCCATCGATTGGTTGAGGTAGGGATCGGCAACCCTGCAATTGGAAATAATTTTGATTTGCCTTTGACCTGGAAAAGAAAACAAGATTCGAAATTATTTGATAGTGAAATAGTAGATGAAATAATCAATGAATTATTGCCTGTCGATGCCGATGAGAATCTAACAAAAGAAAGGTTGGCAATATTATCAAAACTATTCGAAAAGGGGCCTCTTGGAAAATTATGTTCCGGGGGCATTTTAGGTGGTTACAAAATTGATGGCTTACTTACAGAGATGCCTTTTGAATGTTCAATATCTTTAGATTCAGATGAAATTGATTTAGAATTATGGACGCCATATGGTTTGAATAAAACTACAGAAATTAAGAAAACAACGATTTCATTTTCAGGACGAATAGATCTCGTTTTGGCATTATCTGATCAATCAGATAATCGTTTTTTAATGGCTGTTGATATTAAAACAGAAGGAAGTTTATTTGGATTTAATCATTTAAACCCATTAAATGGGACACCCTTACAAATTCCAGTTGAAAATATAGAAGATAGATTCGAGTTAAGTCATCCAGAAAAAGAAATACTAGAAAGTCATAGTTTTCAGTTAGCATTGTATAATTATGTTCTCTCTTCAACCCAAAAAAATAGTTCTGATGGGAGAAAGATATTGCCTCCTTGTATCTATGTTGCCGCTTCTGGGAGATTAGTTTCTTGGAATGAATCCTTGCAAGAGGTTAAACAAGAAGAATTGAAAAATTTGTTAAATTGGATTGTCAGGTCTTCTATGGATAAAATAGAACCCGAAGAAATACAAAGACAACCTCCTGAGAATGCAGAAATATGTTCAAAATGCCCATATAATTCAGGTAAAATAAAGTTATGCGGACCATTAGAAAGTGAAATTGGATTTATTACAAACTGATAAAATAATGCATATTAATCGATGTCTCAAGCGTGGCAGTTAATATGGTCGAACTCTTGGGGTGTTCAGAAACTTAGAGGGATTGTTCATGACTGACGAGATACCAACAAGCACAATTTCACCCGAATTAAGGATTAAAGAATTAGAAGAAGCGCTTAAGCAAGAGACAGAAAGAGTTCTCAAAGTTTATGATGCATTTTCAGCACAAGAGCAAGAAATTACAACTCTTAAAGCAGAAATCGAGGTACTCGAAAAAGAAATCGTAGATAGAGAAATCGAAAAAGAAGGTATTGAAGCACTTTTAACCGAAAAAGATAACAGATTAAGAGAAATTGAAATGCGTGGAGCCAAAGCTGGTAAGCAAGTAGAATTCTTAGAACCAGAATTAGAAAAGATGGAAGAGAAGTATATCAGAGAAAAAAATCGTCTTGCTAAAGTTTTTGGAATATCAGAAGAACTTGATAATGACTTACGACTCGCAGTTACTGAACTAAAGGCTAGAGATGATTGGTATGTTGCACATATGGCATTATTTGAAGATCTAAATAAAGCAATTAAAGATAGATACACAATGATTGAAAAAGCAGTGGAAGCGGAAAGGCAATCTCAACATATGCAAAGAGCAATCGAAGAAAGAATGGCGGAAGCAATTGAAGCTAGAGCAGCGGAAATAGCAGAAGAAGAATAGATTTCTATTCTATTTTTTTAATAAATTTCGCAGGGATTCCCCCCCAAATTTCTTTTTGGGGAATATTTGTGAATTTCGGAAGTACTGCTCTACTTGCAACTACGGATCCATCTCCAATAACACATCCAGGATTTATTTGAGATCCAGCACCAATAACAACTTTTTTACCAATTTTAACCTTTGAAAGATGAATGCCATCTCTTTCAAATAAATGACCATTAATTGTAGCATCACCACCAATAATGGTTCTATCTCCAATTTCTACCATAAAGCAATCATTAACAAATGATGAATTAATTTGTACACCTTTACCAACTTTACATCCCATCATACTATAGTAAATATTTCCTACAAAAGAAGGAACCATCCATTTTAGAGATGGTTGCGCTAATCTGTGAAATACCGAAAATACCCCCCAACGAATTGTTAACATGCTTTCAGTCGGCTCTTTAGTATCTTCTAGTTTTGGTCTAATTATCATTCCTAATATGCCTACAATTAGTAAATCAATTATACACCACAGTAACCCTCCAATTCCTAAAGTTATGCCTAATACAATCGATCTTTGCCAATTCGTCCAATCTGCAGTCATATTAGATATTTCTAAGAAAAAGAAAACCCCTGGACTTGCAGCTATTCCCCAAATCACGAATCCTATAGGCATAATAATGATTGAAAGGATAGTTTGAACCCATTTGAAGCCCTTCATTTTAGTCATATGATCACTTGACTAAATTATTCAGGAATTTGTCCACGATTACGAGCATCCTCTTCTTCAGCTACACGAATACCTTCCTCAAGATCTACTCTACTAGTTAGGAAGGTTCCGGCTAAAATCACAAGAGTAATACTAAGAATTGCTACACGACTATCAAATAATGAACTTGCAATACCATAGAGGAATGTACCAATCATTGCAGCAGATTTACCTAAGAAACCAAAGAAACCAAAGAATTCGGATGTGCGTGTTTCTGGAATCAGTTTTGTAAACATTGAACGAGCTTGTGCTCCTGCCGAACCCATTGCTATTCCAACAAACATTCCCAGAATGATCCATTGCATTGACACACTAATTCCAAGTGGCGCCCACAAATATTCTCTTACTGTTTTTGGCCACCAATCGATTGGTCCCCCCTGATCGACTTGTGTTGGGTGCCTATCTCCAACCTCTGCTTTTCCAGAAATATTACTATCAGGACCTCCTACAAATATTATTGAAAATCGATGATCATTTGCATTTTCAAAATTAGAAACAATTGAAGCAGCATCAGCTTCAGTAATTGCCAGAACTTCTTTTTCGTTTGTTTCGGCTTGCCCTGCCAAGAAAGATGCCCCCACAATTCCAACTCCGATCAGAAAAACAATTGCCAAAACTCCCATCCATCCCATTTCTTGTTTTTGGATGAACATCATTCCTGCACCTAATAATGCAACCATGATTAAGATGAATAAACAAACTAGTAATCCTTTACCAATCGAACTTTCTCCGGCATCACCTACACTATAATCGGGGTCAGGGAAAAATTCTTGGAAATTATTTCGGAACTCAGCATCACCACTTGAGGTTTCACCAACCCAATTTTCATATCCTCTATTGTAGAGAGTCTCCATATCATAAAGTCCAGTAGATTCATTATACGTGAAAGTGAAATCATAACGATTTGCATCATCAGGAATATTATCACCATCTTTATCTGTACTGGGGTCTAATTCTAACGGAGCAAATCCCGCAGCAGCAATTGCTACGAAGCAATAGATAACCAATGCTAACATTAATGCGAATTTAGTTCCCCTGATGTCCGCTAATTTTCCAAATACAATTGTCATTGGAACAGCAACTATGTTGATTGTTAATAGTAACAATACGTTCATACTTTGGTCTATTCTTAGTACAGATTCACCAAAAGCGCTAGCCATACTAGCAATTGTATTTACACCATCATAGAATAATAAGTACGCAACCAAAAATAATGCGAGTACTTTGAATTTTTTAACTTCTTTAAACGTATTAAAAACTTGAGAATAAGCAACTTTAGTTGCATTTGTTATACCTTTCCACTCCATATTTGAAGGAATTTCTGGTTCTGGAGTCCATTTGAACATCATCATTCCAAAACCCCACCACCATAAAGCGGTGGTAGCAAATATTACTGCTAATCTAAAATTAGTATCCCACGTAAATGGACCTAGTAAAATAATTAAGTGGAAAATTAGTACCAATGAACCTCCCATAAATCCATATGCATAACCCCAAGAAGATACGTGATCTTGACAATTTTTAGGTGCTAAATATGGCATGAAGGAATAATAAATCACATTACCTCCAGTAAACCCGATTGTACCAATAGTATACATCATTGCTAGAATTATATATCCTTGAGAACCAAAATAAGGTGCAGCCCCCATCATTGCTGTAAATCCAATACCCGCAATAGTATACCATTTGAGTAATTTTTTCTTTACTGGCATTTTATCAGCTATCACTCCTAAAGCTGGAGCAGTTAGTACGACAAAAATCATTGAAAATGTTAGAACATATGCATAAAAAGTATCTCCTGACTGAGTTCCTGTTGCTAGATTGTATAAACTAGCCATTAAAGCTGGAGCGATAACAGTCATTACTGTAAGTGCATAAGCTTGATTAGCCCAATCAAAGAAATACCACCCTTTTAATGATTTTTTCTTATCTGCGGGCATTTCAGACATTATTTTTTTAACAATATCTGAGTTATTTTCATTGTTTGATGAGACTTCACTCATAACTTGTCCGATTCAGTTGAGGTTTAATATATGTAGGTCTCACTTGGTTTAAAAATTAAATTAGAATGAATTTGTATTGTTGATGAAAGAGGGGTTCAAATGTGAAAACAGATTACGATGTAATAATGGTCAACTTGTTTCCGTCGCAAAAATCGGGTGTTAAGTTACATCATTTGATTAAAGCACCTGAAAATACTCCTTGGGCTTTGGAAAAAAAACATTCCTGGGATGCTTCTAAACCAGCTACAGTGTATGTTACTCCTGAATTAACCAAAGAAGGAGAACCTTGTAAAGCAGCTACAGTGATTTTGAGAACAAAAGGATGTCATTGGTGGTGGAGTTCAGGATGTACATTCTGTGGATATTTTAATGATACAAGGGATGATGTTACAAGTGATGATTTACATAATCAGTGGGATTATTCCATGAAGAAATTAAATAATTTCGAAGATGTTGAAATGATCAAAGTTTACACATCAGGAAGTTTATTGGAAGATAGAGAAATTCCATTAGAATTTCAGGAATTTGTTTTGAAAGAAACTCATAAATTAGGAAAACATCTTGTAATTGAATCAAGAACTGAACAGTTAACATCTGATAAATTATCTTGGGCTAAAAAATTTAATCCAAATTTCACAGTTGCAATTGGTTTAGAAGCATATGATGACGAGGTTCTTCGTTTCCATGTGAACAAAGGCTTTTCATTAAAATCTTGGCATAATGCTGTAGAGCAATTAAAGAATCATAGTTTAAGAATTAAATCGTATTTGATGTTCAAACCTCCATTTATGTCCGAAGGAGAATCTCTTACTCAATGTATCAAATGGGTTAAATCAGTCGTAAATGATTCAGATGAAATCTCAATTAACCCGATGAATATTCAGAGGGGGACAATCATTGATAGGTTATATAGAAATGGAGATTATAGACCACCATGGTTATGGTCACTTGTGGAATTGATTAAACAAGTACATCCATTTGTTAAACAGGGAGATAAAGTACTTTCTAGATTAATTGTGCATCCAACAGCTGCAGGGAAACCAAGGGGCGCACATAATTGTGGAACATGTGATGCAGAGGTTGCCGCAGCTATAGAAAGATATTCAGTTAGTGGAACCTTAGATGAATTTTCTGATTTAAGTTGTGAATGTTATTCTAGATGGAAGGAAGAAATCTACAGTGATCAAAATCTCCCAGTACCTATTGGAGTTGGATTAAACAGAAGAAATAAAATTGAAAAATTATTTGATTTCTATTAATTGAAATAACCTATTTGAGTACAAATTATGGTGTTACTATGGTCAATGTTTATGACGCCATTAATGTTGGCCAAACTATCTTTAAGGTGATATCATGGGCGCAGAAGAAAATATTCCAGATGTAATACAAGGTTTAGAAGAACCAGAATCTTCCAGGATAGTGTTGACTGTTTTAGGAATCCTCGTTCTTGGTGTTTTGGCAATTTCAACTCAAGCATTCAGTTTATTTGGAGATTTTTCACCATTTTCAGGTTTATTTGGAACCAATTCAATTTGGTGGTTCATGTTAGGAATTTTTGTTAGTATTGCAACAGTTTTAGCATCAATAGTTGGCGAGGTTTTTAGGGAGTAAGTGATAATATGGGAATTGGAACAATAATTTATTTTTTAATAATAATAGGCTTATTTCTTGGAATATCTAAAGGCATCGGCTCTCTTTCTGGTACATTAAGAGGAATTGCATTTTTCTCAATGGAAAAAGCACCTGTAGGACTAGTCGATTTATTCTCAAAAAATAAAGGATCTGCTGCAAAAACATGGATGTCATTTGGATTATTTTGGATGCCAGTAGCAGCGACTTTAACTTTCATAAGTTTATGGCTTGATTATGATTCTACTGCATTGATGTCAGCTTTTGGAGACTTTGATAGCGAAAAATTAGGTTCAGCAGCTTACATTGCAACATTTTGGGGATTCCTCGGAATGACTTTGATTGGAGCAGGCTTCCATATACAAAACAGAATGCTAGGTACTAAAATTTCTAGCGAAGCCGGAGCATCAATGTTTTCTTTATTCTGGTTTGTTCTCACATTATTGTTTGTAATTTTATCCTTTACTTCATATGCACCTCATACAACACATGCATCTGCTTATTTTGCTGCTTATGGGATGTTAGCATTAGGCGTATTAGCGGCTCATTTAATGACCATTCATGATAACAATGTTTCAGAAATGAATGTATCAAGTTGGTTAATTATCTTATCATTAGGAGCATTAGTTTATGCTACTTTTAGTAATGTATTCTATTTCCTTAGTGGAAGTGAAGAAGTTGCTTGGAATATTTCTAAAGCATTGCATGGTTGGTGGCTTATTCCAATGTCCATGGCAATAGCTTTGTTTCTGATTCCTAAAAGTACTGGAAATGCTCTTTGGAGCAAATTACTTTCTATTACTGGAATAATAATGATATTTTTCACCCTCACTCCATTTACAAGTTATACAGGTCAAGGGTTAGGAACTGATGATAATATACTTACAATTCAAATTGCATTATGGAGTACTTTAGCTCTAATACCAATTTTTGCAACTACATTTAATCTGATTGCCACGATGCGGGGAAGATGGGAATCAATGGTTGAGTCTACAGCAACAGCATCATCAATGGTTGCAATGATTTTACTTCCCTTAGGAGCAATCGGAGGGCTATTTGCATCAATTAGTACTTTTGGAGGAGATGCTAGTTTAGTTGGAATTGGTGCCAGTATGGATCATTTATTATTATGGGGCGTTGGGGGTTTAGTTGCCTTCGCATCATTGAATAGTATGCTTCCCGAATCAATGCAATTAGATAATTATGAAAGAACTAGACAAAAATCTGCTTTTTGGTTAGTAGCAATTGGAGCCGTAGGATCTTCATTAATGGCCGTAATGAATAATTTTGTTGACCAAGCAATCGAAGAAACTGGTTATTTGGCTTCAGTAAGTGCTCAAGAAGACACTAGTGTAATGGTGGCAGTAATGTTTTATTTCATTACAATTGGAACCTTTATAGCAACCCATCAGTTTATACTAACTCGTTCAAGAGGACAACCTTTGGGTACTAGCAGTATTGAACAAATTGGAATACAACATTTTTCATTAATGTCTGGAACATACACAATTAGAAGTTTATTCGGAAAAGGTCTTTCACTAGATACTGAAATTCACGTAAATAAAGAAATTCCAGAAGTGGATGTAGGCGAATCTAAAATTAGAGTAAGTGCAGGTTTACATGATACTGATGGAGTAGAAATACCAGAATCAACAGATACAGCAGACGATATCCTTTGGGAGCTTTCAGATTACTTAAAACAAAATAACTTGAAAATATTCGATATTTTTAAACAATTAGATGAAGATTCTAGTATGACCTTAAGCGCATATGAATTTAGAGAAGGTTTGAATAAATTAGGCTTAGCAAATTTACCTCCTCATGAAGTTGATAGATTAGTAACCGCATTAGATATTAATGGAGATGGAATGATAGATCTTCCAGAACTTGGTTTAGCATTTACAAAGGATATGATGCCAGCCAAAATTATCACTAAAGAGTCTAACGAAGAACAAGTCAGTGAAGAAATAGATTATTCAAAAATGAAAAAAGCAGAACTTGTTGAGATTGCTAAAGAAAAGGGTATAGATTCTAAAGGAACTAAAAAAGATATTTTAGAAAGATTAACTTCTGAAGAAGAATAGAATAATAATTTTCATCAGTTAGTGATGAATAACAGGTTGGTTGAGAAAATATGAAGATAGGATTAGTTGGTAAACCAAATGTTGGTAAATCAACAATGTTTGCGGCATTAACTCAAATTAATGTTGAAATTGCAAACTATCCATTTACAACTATAGATCCCAATGTTGGAATCACATTAATTCGAGCAAGGCATGATTGTCCTGCAAAATTATTAGTTGAAAGAATTGCAGAATCTGGACGAAACACGGATGAAATTAAATGTACACCTCGAACGGGATGTTGTGAAAATTATGACAGATATGTCCCTGTAACGCTAATAGACGTTGCAGGATTGGTTCCAGGTGCACATGAAGGAAAAGGTAGAGGAAATCAATTCTTATCAGACCTCTCTCAATGTGACGCCCTAATTCAGGTAATTGATGCATCATGTACAACCGACTTAAGTGGTAATCCGATTGGAAAAAGTGATTGTGATCCAATAGAAGAACATGAGTTTTTAATTTCAGAATTAGCATCTTGGATATTAGGCATAATAAATAATGGATGGGTTAGGGGAGTTCGTAGAGTTCAATCTGAAGGAGATAAGGGATTAATTAATTATTTATTTCAAACATTAACAGGAATTGGAGCGAAGGAGAATCAAATAATACTAGCCTTTAATAGATTTAAAAATAATGAAAATACATCTACTCCATGGGATTGGAGTGAAGAAAAAAAACATAGGCTCGCCTTAGAATTAAGGGAATCAATTTTTCCATTATACGTTGCTGCTAATAAAGCAGATGTGGCAGATAATGATGATTTAAAAAAATTAATTGAATTTGTTAAAAAGAAAAATAGTATTATCTTTCCAACATCAGCAGATACTGAATTGGCATTAAGAAGGGCTAGTAATGCTAATTTGATAGATTATGAATTAGGTTCCAGTGATTTTACAATTACAGAAAACGGTAAAAGTAAATTATCTTCAAATCAAATTAATGGTTTAGAGAAAATTAGAACAATTTTATTAAGGATTGGTGGAACTGGATTTACAGACTTAATTGATAAGATAATTTTTGAAAGTTTGGAAAAGATAGTAGTCTATCCTGTTCAAGATGAAAATAAATGGATGGACGGTGAAGGTAAGATTTTACCAGATGCATTATTGGTAGATAAAACAACTACAGCTAAAGGATTGGCTTATGCAGTTCATACAGATTTGGGAGATGGATTTATTAAAGCGGTTGACTGTAAATCTTCACGAATAATTGGTTCAGATCATGAATTAAATGATGGAGATGTAATTAAAATTCATTCAAAATAATGATAATTATAATGTAAATAATTACAAAGGAGGCAGCTTCTCGTTATTTTGGGGGAGTGACTTGAGAGGAAATAAAAATAAGTTTTCATTCAAACTTATCAAACCCAAATTTCATACTTCCATAGCCTTTTCAGGGTTTTTTATATCTCTCTTTTCATTTATATTGTTACAATATTCTTATACAATCGAAAATGAATTATTATCAAATATTTCATTTTTTGGAATTTTATCAGGCTTATTACTTGCTTCTATGATTACTGATTCAGCAGGGAAATTTATTGTTGAATCAGCAAAACACGATGCGGCTAAAGTTGTGTGGGTAGGATTAGTAATAATACCAGCATTAATTTTCTTTTTAGTTGCGATTTTAAATCTTGTACTTAAGGGAGTAGAAATTAGTGCTGGAGAGGATTTAGATGAATTACTACTCCATTTAGCCTTGTTTGGAACAATTTGGGCTGGGGGGGTAGATATTATTTCTACAATGTGGATATTATTTAGTATGAAGGATATGTTCTCAGGTGGAAGAATGCCAGGAGTATCTTCAGCAGAAGAAGAATTTAGAATGCAATTATTAAAATCAGGAATGATACAAGGTTCCAGGGTTAAAATGACATTATTTAATGAAACTATATCCGAAGAGGATTTAACTAAATGGTTTTTATTTAGAAGTGTAGGATCGATAAAAATATTATTAATTGCTGGTTTATTAGCTGAAATTCTAGTTTTAGTTGTTACTATTTCAGGTGCGAATACATTACTTCTAGGATTTACTGCAACTATATTGACTCTTCAACAATTGTCTATGGTGGTTACAGGAGAATAATTAATGACCATCTGGTCTTTTATAATCTGGAGTCACTTTTTCCATTTTCGCGGAATATGTTGCACTAGAAATTAAAAATAGTACTGGTAAAGTCAAAGTAATTAGTAATAAAATTCCAAAAACAACCCAATTCCATATATTTACATCCCGAATAAAAAAGAACCAAGCATTCCAAAGGAGAGTAACCCAAAAGAACGGAGCCCAGCGTCTTGAAACTAAATTCAGTCTTGCATTCGCAACTTCATTAGAAAACAGATTCACAGCATCTTCTTCTGAAACTAAACCCATTTTTACACCACAATGAGCGCAAACATCTTTCCTTGGTCCATTTCCATGGATAAAATGCATTCTATCGCCCGTAAATCCACAATGTCTGCAAGTAGGCATTCTCTCTCATCTACTCCTGTATGATGCACTTCTTCAATTTCACTATTAAATTAACAATTTAAGAAGTTTTTAAAAATTGCTCCATCACCTTGACTCTCTTCAGATTCAGGATGAAATTGTACTCCAAAAATTAGATATTCCTCATGTTCAATTGCCATAACAGATTCACTTTCATTTTTTATTTTTGCAACTACTTTCAACCCACTATCATTTAATTTTGGTTCAACCAAAGTTAAGCTATGGTACCTTGTCATTTTTTTATCAAAGTCAGTCAAGGAAGATCCTAAATCTTCAATTTGATGAACTTCTCCATGAATAGCCCCTGTTGGAGTTTTACATATTTCCCATCCAGCAGCAACTCCAATTGCTTGATGGCCTAAACAAATTCCCAATAAGGGCGGAGACTTTCCTTCTAGAGCATTTAGACTAATTTCTATGGATAGTTTTGAGACATTAGGGTTTCCAGGCCCAGGTCCTATAATAATATGCGAGGGCGATAATTCAGACATAATTTCATTAAAAGTAGGGCTATTTTTCCTACCCGGAATCACACAAACATTTGTCCCATTTTTTGCTAATTCATTAACAATATTCCAGGAGAATGAATCTAAATTATCTATAAAAGCAATCATTTTTTGAGAATTATCTAATTTCCTAGGCCAAATAGTATATTTTCCAATGTTTATATTTTTATTATTTCCATAGTTTTTTTTACTAATAATAAAGTTCGAAAGGGATTTTTTGGGGTATTTTTCATCGATATCACCTTCAATCCACCCAACAATTTTTCTTAATGCTTGAGCCTTTAATTTCGCTTCTTCCACTTCCAGTTTCGGTTTTGATCCAATTACTAAACCTCCTCCAGCTTGAATAACTCCCTCCCATTTAGAATTAATTTTATGACCTTCTAATGTTCTGATTAATATATTCAAACTTATGGAGTTATTATTGTGATTAATAATCCCTGCTGACCCAGTCCAAAATGAACGTGCTTCACCCTCAATTTGATCAATGGATGCAATAGTTACTGTTTTAGGACATCCACTAATGCTTCCCCCTGGAAACATAAATTCTAATGACTTCCAAATATCTGACTTATCACTAAACTTACCTTTTATGTCACTAACCAAGTGATGGACCTGCGCAAAAGATTCTACTTGAAAACTATCACGATGAACGCTACCTAATTTACAAAATTTAGTCATATCATTTTTTTCTAAATCAACAAGCATTAAATGTTCAGCTCTTTCTTTAGAACAACTAATTAAATCGTTAATTAACTCTAAATCCTCGGATTTTGTTTTTCCGCGTGGTTTAGTTCCTTTTATCGGAGATGTATAGAATTCTTGGCCATCACCTTGAATTAATATTTCAGGACTTGATGAACATAAACAAAATCCTAAATCATTTGAAAAAATATAACAAGACCATGGTGCAGGATTAATTCTTGCTAATCTTAATTGTAATATCCATGGATCTTCCATTAGTGGGCCTTTCCATTTTCTTCCAAAATTTAATTGATATAATTCACCAGATTTTATAGAATCTTGCACTCTTTCAATTATATTTGTATGTTCTGAATCTGTGAAATTAGAACATTCTTCAGAAACAAATTTAGGAGGTTTTACTGGCCAATCTGGTTGAATTTTATTTAAATCCGTGATAGATTTAATTAAATCAATTACTTCTATGAACCAATTATCCCCTACTTCTGCTCCAATCTCTATAAATTTATTTTCTCTATCATGAATAATCCACCTATCTATTGAAAACAATATTCCAATCAATGAGTTCTCATTTGGAGGATTAATTAGCCGTAAAGGCTGAGTCCATTGACATAAATCGTATGCAAATGCCCCACAAATAGTCCCTGGAGCAATATCATTATTTGGCAGAAATTTTTCTAATTTTTGTAAACTTTTTGATAATGTGGCGCCCTCAATAGAATCATGAAGAATCCATTTTTCTACTTCCCATTTTTCTACTTCCCAGATTAAATTTGGGGGTTCAGGCCCCAAAATAAGGTTTCCATTGAGAGGATCAATCTCCATTTTATTTTTAGGTAATTTTTCTCTAGATGGTTGTTTGGCTAAAAAACGAAATTTTGGAGGACCAATGATTATACTTTTTGAGGACTTTTTGGATACTGGGCCCCCAGAGTGGAAAAGTAATTCATCTAAACCACCAAAAAAATTAGATTCGCCAATTAATTTATTTTTTCTCAATAACTCCATTAAACCTAGAATAATAAATTCATCATCGGAACACGAGAATTTTTGCGTTTTAATCATAATGTTTCAACTCCATCCAAATCAATCCATTTCTCTTGGATGATTTCTTCAAAAGCAGAACTTGCATTTTCGAATAATATTGAATTAGTGAATTCAAAAACTCTATCATCAATTGAATAAATTCTCGTAACCCCTAATCCAGTACCCAACATAATTGCATCACTTGCTCTAAGAATTAGATCTGTAGTAATTCTTCCATAAATTATTGGTATTCCACGCTGGATTAATTTATCTTTAATTAAATCAATCGTAATTGATTGAACAGATCCATATTTATTTGATGAAACCCAAGCAGTACCATCTTTATCTAAAATCATTAATGTCGCTCTATCTCCATCAATTATTGAACTATTTTCTACGATTAAGGCAGCATTCCCACCGAATTTTTTTGCAATTTTCAATGAATTTTTATAAGGTAAATGTTCTCCAAGTTTAATTCCTCGATTATTTTTTAAATTCTCAGATACGTCTACAGTAATAGCTTTAATTTTTTCACATTTTTTATTATACTCATTATCTCTTTCGGAAAGAATAACCTCTCTATTTCTGTTTAATCTAATTGTAATTAATCCATTTGGTTTATTACATTTAATTTTATTATTCGTATTAATTTTCTTATATTCTTTATTTTTTAAATTTTTTTTAATTTCTAATTCAATTTCCTTATCAAATTTAATACCAGCGATATTTGCATGTTTCTCTAGACGAATTAAATGTTCGTCTAAGGCAAAAACACTTTTGTTCCCATCCCAACCAATAGTTGTGAAAACAGAGTCATTTTCAAGAGTCATATGCCTCACAATAGTTCATCAAGGAATGAAGTATCAACATTAGGGTCTTTTGATTGTTCATTTAAATCTGAAACTAATTGATTCACATTTGTATTACTATTTTGTTGAGTATACTGTTGCTGTACTGGTTGCTGAGTATACTGTTG
>CEOV01130726.1_pt1 | contig 29407 bp, 29 predicted proteins | sample 530631 | NCBI WGS metagenome assembly CEOV01 (sample SAMEA2620756, study PRJEB7988) | marine metagenome | isolation source: saline water (ENVO:00002010), including
CTCCATAGCAATCTAATGATGCATTTTGTGTAGCTGTATTCGACAACTGTAATGGTTGCGATATATTTATAGAAGTAAAATCATAAATTGAATTAGGATCAGCGCCATCTGGGTTAGTAATGTAATAAGATACTGAATCAACTAACCTAACGGTGTAAGTTTGAGCTCCAAGACCCGGAACATTTATATTAGTTACTGTAGTATTATTGGTAGATGTTATTGGAATAAATGTTCCAAAAATATCATAACCAACAACAACCTTCAATAATGTTGGTGGAGATGTTTGATTTACCTGAATGTTTATTGAAGCAAAATCACCAAAACATAATATTGGTGAAGTAACAGAAACATTCTGAATAGTTTGAGATTGTAAACTAATCGAGTAAATCGACAATAAAAAAGTAAATCCTAGAAGTAATTTTTTCATTTCTTAGTACTATTTAGTGTAAATATTTTAATGGTGCAAGATACAAAAATTATTAAAACATGTTCTAAATATCTTTTTATAAAAATTCCATATAAAAAAGGAGGGGGTTTCCCTCCTATATCAAATGTAAATTTTCTGATTCGATTTTACTTAAATATCAAGGTTTTTCTAGCAAACTTGAGTAAAAGCATCTTTTAAATTATCCGCAATCATTTGGGCAGATCTTCCTTCAATGTGATGTCTTTCAATAAAGTGAACTAATTCACCATCTTTAAACAAAGCTATAGATGGAGATGAAGGAGGAAAGGGATTCATATACTCTCTGGCCTTTGCTGTCGCGGCAACATCTTGTCCGGCAAACACTGTGGCAAATACATCAGGCTTAGGACTGAATTTAGAGGATAATTTTACAGCGGGCCTTGCGTTTCCTGCTGCACAACCACAAACAGAATTCACCATTATTAAAACCGTTCCTTCTTTTTTATTTAGAATTTTCTCTACCTCTTCTGGGGTTTTCATTTCTATAAAACCAACTGAAGTTAGATCTTCTCTCATTGGCCTACACATTTCTTCTGGATACATAATTTTAATGTTAATTTTTTACAAAAATACGATTTATTGTCTTTTCTTTTTAAAGAAATCTTTTAATAATTTAGCACATTCCTCATCTAGTATTCCCTTGACAACTTCAGTTTTTGGGTGAATAATTGTCTCTTTTATGCTTGAAAATCCTCTTTTTTTATCTGAAGCTCCAAAGACAATTTTCTTCAGATGTGTCCAATAAGAGGCTCCCGCGCACATTACACATGGTTCTAAAGTTACATATAAAGTGCATTCTTTTAGATACTTTCCTCCTAAATAGTCTGCCGCTGAAGTGAAAACTTGCATCTCCGCATGTGCAGTTACATCATTAAGCGCTTCTGTATAATTATGCGCTCTCGCAATAATTTGATTGTCACACACCACTACGGCTCCTACTGGAACCTCATCTATATACATTGCTTTTTCCGCTTCTTTCAAAGCTTCCTTCATAAAATATTCATCTGTGAAAGGATTTATTTCCATTTTGCAAATATAAAGTAGCTATTTTGTATTTTTGCATACTAAATACAAAATAAAATGTTAAGAACTAATACCTGTGGAGAATTAAGTATAAATAACGTTGGGGAAGAAGTAATGCTTAGTGGTTGGGTGCAGAGGAATAGAGATTTAGGGGGAATGACCTTTATTGATTTAAGGGACAGAGATGGAATCACACAACTTGCATTCAATATGGATGAAAACTCTAATCTATGCGAACAAGCAAGAAAACTAGGAAGAGAGTTTGTTATAAAGGTAAGAGGAATTGTTATTGAACGTAGTTCTAAAAATAAAAACATCTCTACAGGAGAAATTGAAATTAAAGTTTCTGATTTAGACATATTAAATCCATCTAAAGTTCCTCCTTTTACTATTGAAGACCAAACTGATGGCGGGGATGAATTACGAATGAAGTATCGATATTTAGATATAAGAAGAAATCCAATAAAAGAGAACTTAATACTACGTGCAAGAGTTTCTTCTGAAACAAGAAAATATTTAGACAAACAAGGGTTTTGTGAAATAGAAACACCATATCTAATAAAATCTACACCTGAAGGAGCAAGAGATTTTATTGTCCCAAGCAGAATGAATGAAGGGCAATTTTATGCCCTACCACAATCTCCTCAAACATTTAAACAATTGTTAATGGTTGCCGGAATGGACAAATATTATCAAATCGTAAAATGTTTTAGAGATGAGGATTTACGAGCGGATAGACAGCCTGAATTCACGCAGATTGATTGTGAAATGTCTTTTGTCGATCAAGAAGAAATATTAAACACATTTGAGGGTTTAACTCGTCATCTTTTAAAGGAAGTTAAGGGTGTTGAATTAAATGAATTTCCAAGAATAACATACGATGAAGCTATGAAGATGTACGGTTCAGACAAACCTGATATTCGTTTCGGAATGAAATTTGTAGAATTGAATTATATATGTAAGGAAAAAAATTTTCAGGTATTTGATAGCGCTGAATTGGTCGTTGGAATTAATGTGAAGGGAGGGGCAACTTTTAGCAGAAAACAAATTGATAAACTAACTGATTTTGTAAAGACTCCACAGGTAGGAGCGAAAGGATTAGTATATTGTAAATGTAATGAAGACGGCTCCTTCAAGTCCTCTGTAGATAAATTTTTCACACAAGAAGATTTAAATAATTGGGCCGATACATGTAAAGCTTCATCTGGGGATCTGATTTTAATTTTAGCAGGTGAAAAAGACAAAACTAGAAAAGCTCTTTCTAGTTTAAGATTACATTTAGCAGAAGAGTTAGGATTGAGAAATCCAGAAGAATTCTCTCCTGTATGGGTATTAGATTTCCCATTGTTAGAATGGGATGAAGAATCAAACAGATATCATGCGATGCATCATCCATTTACATCTCCTAAACCAGAAGATATTGAAAAATTAAATACCGATCCAGCGTCTGTTAGAGCGAATGCTTATGACTTGGTTCTGAATGGAAATGAAATTGGAGGGGGGAGTATTAGAATACACAATAGAGATTTACAAAAATTGATGTTTAAACATTTAGGATTTTCAGATGAAGATGCGAAAGAACAATTTGGATTCCTAATGGAGGCGTTTGAGTATGGAGCTCCTCCTCATGGAGGTGTCGCTTTCGGATTTGATAGGCTCTGCGCTATTATGGGAGGACAAGAAAATATTAGAGATTTTATTGCTTTCCCGAAAAATAATTCGGGTAGAGATGTAATGATAGACTCCCCATCTATAATCGACAATGAACAATTAAATGAACTAAATATAAAACTCAAATAAAATGAAAAAGAAAGACTCTTTTTTTGTTCCGTTAATTATTGCACTTTCTGTTATTGTGCCAATAGCTGTAGCCGCCTTAATGATTTTTCCGGATTACCTCCATATTGAATCAAATAATATTGACTTTAGTTCACTTCCATTTTTTCATGCTATTTTAAACGGGTGTACTGGAGTACTTCTATTTACAGGCTATGTATTAATTAAAAATAAAAACACAAAAGCGCATAAATTTTCAATGATGTCAGCTTTTGTATTATCATCCATATTTTTGATATCCTATGTTGTTTCAAAGCTAACCAATGCTCCAACACCATTTGGAGGAGAAGGATCTATAAGATATATATATTTTTTTGTTCTAATAAGTCATATTATTCTTTCGGTTCCAGTTTTACCACTAGCTCTGTTTTCAATTTACAGGGGGCTAACTGGAGAAATTTCAAAGCATAAAAATATAGTTAAATGGACCTTCCCCATTTGGATGTATGTTGCAGTGACAGGGGTGATGGTATATTTATTCATGATTCCATATTACTAAAATGAAAGAAAACAAATCTGTAATATTGTGGCTTCTGTCCGGTTGTTTTCTTATACTTTCGATGGTTGTTATAGGGGGTATAACTAGATTAACTGACTCCGGACTTTCTATGGTAGACTGGAGCTTAGTTAAGGGAGCAATTCCACCTCTAAATCAAACAGACTGGATTGAACTATTTAATAAATATAAACAAACACCTGAGTTTCAAAAAATTAATTCTGATTACACTTTAAAGGACTTTAAATTTATATTTTTTTGGGAATACTTACACAGAATGATTGGTAGATTACTAGGGGTTGTATTTATTTTGCCTTTTTTATATTTTTTAATAAAGAAGCGTTTAAACAAAAAACTTATACAGCAGTCATTAGTTTTATTTAGTTTGGGAGCTCTTCAAGCTACAATTGGATGGTGGATGGTTAAAAGTGGATTAGTAGGCAGACCTGATGTAAGTCACTACAGACTGGCTGTACATCTAACCACAGCTTTTTTAACATGCTCATATACTCTATGGGTTGCGCTACCACTAATTTTAAAAAAGAAAAATATTGGTAATCATAAAGTATTAAGATATTTAATGTTTTTAAGTTTAATTGTTATTATACAAATAATCTATGGGGCATTTGTAGCTGGATTAAAGGCCGGGGAAGCCTTCCCAACATGGCCAAAAATGGGAGAAGAATTTATTCCTAGAGAAGTATTTTCTTCTAACCCTCAGTGGAATTTTTTAAATGGAATGTTTGGTGTACAGTTTATACATAGAATCTTAGCCATATTCATTGTAATAATATCTATATTTATCTACTATAAAACCAAATTTTTAAAACTAGAATATATCCAGAAAATTAGTTTAAAAATAATTTTCTCATTAATTTTTATACAATTTGTTTTAGGTGTTTTTACTTTAATATATTCTGTTCCAATATCATTAGCAATACTTCACCAACTAGGCGCATTTTTCCTATTGTTATCAATAGTTTACGCGCTGTTTGTTTTTAAAATTGACTAAAAAAATATTTATCAACAACATAAATAATTTGAAGAACAGGTAAATAAATAAGCGATGACATCATTAATTTCTTAGCAATTGTATCATCTGTTTTAGTATACAAATTTACTGATTTTAACGTGAACCATATTCCCAAGATGACGACAAGAAAAAAGGAGACTATCGACAACTGAAAACCGTCAACAAGAACAAAATATGGAATAACTGATATAACAACCATTAATGTTGAGGTAATTAATGAAATCATAGCGGGGTATCTTCCCTTAACACCACCAAACATCATCTTAAAACCTGCTTGTTTATATTCTTCATCTCTTATCCATGAAATAGCTATAAAATGAGGAAATTGCCAGAAAAACTGAATAGCAAATAATATTCCAGCTGCTAATCCAAAATTATCAGTTGCAGCAACATATCCTAATAAGAATGGAATTGCTCCAGGTATAGCTCCAACAAAAATAGATAAAGTGGAAATTCTTTTTAAAGGAGTATAAGATAAAACATACATTAATATTGAAACTAATCCAAAAAAAGTTGATTTGGACATTATGCCATAAAAACCATTACTAGAGTGAATTAAATTTAATAAGTAAAGTCCTAAGACCCCAATAATTGCAGAAAAGAATGTAGCCTGAAAAAGGGTTAAATTATTTTTTGGCAATGGTCTATTTAAGGTTCTTAGCATTAACTTATCATAATCCTTTTCTAGAATTTGATTAAATCCATTTGCAGAACCGGTCACAAGAATTCCTCCAATAATCAATAAAATAAATTCAATTAAAATAAAGTTGTCAACTCCAATCAGATATCCCATCGCTGCTGAGAAAACAACAGTAACTGACAACCTAAATTTCAACAATTGAAAATAAAAGGAAATCTTTTGCATAACTATGAAACCTGTGATTGTTTCTGTTTTCTTTTTTGTAAAAAATAAAATATTCCAAATAACAAAACAACTAAATATGGAGCAGACATTAAATACAATATTCCATCATTCAATCCTGAACCAATATCGTCTCCAGATTCTAAGTTTGATTCAACTACAGCTTTACACATCGCACACTGAGATTTAATATACGCTGAATAAAAAATAAATACTAATGATAGAAATAATTTATTGCTTTTCAAGTCTTTCAATTTTTGGATTATTATGATACTCTGCTAAAAGGGTTTTAACATCTTTTATTAAATCTTTAATAATATGATCTTTCGTGCCGTCATAGGTGCCTACTGGGTTTCCTTCATAAGTAAAGTTCTTTCCTGTAGTAGGACATGTCATTAAAGATTTTTTTGAAACATCTCCACATTCTCTACAAACAAAATTGGAATATCCAGATCTAACTCTTCCTTCTTTATCTACTAATATCAACTGACCAGAATGAGAATATCCTCCTGGCTGTGTACTATCTTCAGAAGCATGAGCAAAGTATGAATTTGCAATACTATATATTGAATCTTTACTTCCAGTAAGAAAATTCCAGTTTTCATCATTTATTCTCATGGATTTAATATACTCTCTTAAGACCTCCGGCGTGTCATTTTCAGGGTCAACTGTAAATGACAAAAACTTAACACCGGGATAAATGTTTAGCTTTTTCTGAATATATTTCATATTATAGGTCATTACAGGACAAATTGTTGGGCACCTTGTGAAGAAAAAGTCAGCTATATAAATATAATTATCATAATCTGCATTGGTAATTGTATCATTGCTCTGATTCAAAAATGCAAAATCAGGAATTTGATGGCCTTCAGATCCAATAACAGCTAGTTTTACGAAATTGTTAGTTCCTTTAGATACATATTTATATACCAGAAAAGGCACTATTAACAATAACAATAATAAAGCAGTAGCAGATAATGACCCACCAGGTAAGTTTTGGGTTATTTTTTTCATGTAATTATATCATTATTGAAGCATATAACCCTTCAGTTAATAAAATAAATAACATATATGGAATGAGGATAAGAGCGGGTAATAAGATAACTAATTTTAAGCCCTTTTTCTCTTGACCTAAGTGCATAAACTCCATCACAATATAAGCAGCTTTAATTAATGTTAGTATAATAAATATATGATTAATAAGTTTAGTCCCGAAATAAACTTCCATCATAAATGGAGGTTTAATTATTCCTAAAGCAACCTCAATAGCTGTAACAATTAATAAAATCCAAAAAACTTTCCAGATCCACCAATTAGAGTTAGAATGATTTCCCATAATTAAATTTTTTAATTAAACTAAATAAAAGAAGGTAAAAACAAATACCCAAACCAAGTCTACAAAATGCCAATAAAGGCCAACCTTTTCAACCATTTCATAGTGACCTCTTCTCTCATATGTTCCTTTTATGACATTTATTAAAATGATTATCAGTAAAATTACCCCACTAAATACATGAAAGCCGTGAAAGCCAGTAATGAAATAAAAATAATCAGCAAAAAGACGATGTCCATATTCATTACGCGTGAGATTAGCTCCAAGAATTACTTCAGTCGCGTTCTCATTTAAATAGTTTATTGACTGTTCATTTGTTAAAAATTCTCGGTTCGCTTTTCTTATATGATACTCAGGGTTTTCTTCTAAAGAAGTGATTATTTGGTTTACTGTAAATTCATATTCGTTGCCATCATAACTATCCACACCCATCATATCATAAATTGATGATAACTCGTTATCCTTAGCAAGATGGACGACAGATTCTGTTTTGGTGTCAATTCCTCCTTTGTCTCCATGGATAAAATGACCCCATTCCCATGCTTGCGATAACAGAAAAATTGAACCTCCAACAATAGTAAGAGAAAGCCACAAAATTACTTTGTTTTTCTGCATCTTATGTCCATAATTTACAGCTAATACCATTGTTACAGAACTCATAATTAGTATAAAGGTCATTAGAGCAACAAATAATAATGGATGATCGCCTTCTAAAAAAGGAAAATGACTAAAAACATCCTCAGGATTAGGCCATATTTCTGGATATTTAAATCTACTCCATCCGTATGCTGCTAAAAATCCTGAAAAAGTTAAAGCATCTGTAATCAAGAAAAACCACATCATTAATTTTCCATAGCTTGCATTAAAAGGCTTATCTCCTCCTGACCAAGCTTTAGGTGTATTCTCTTTATGTTCTGACATAACTTATTTGTTAAATAATATATAATAAAAAGGCAAAAAGATATATCCATAATATATCTAAAAAATGCCAGTATATTGATGTTAATTCAATTCCTAAATAATTCTCTTTAGAATACTTTAAATTGACCGATTTAGTGTATGTAACAAATATAGATATCAATCCACCTATCACATGTATTAAATGGGCAAATGTAATAACATATAAAAACGAACTCGCCGGAGAACTTCCTTCGCCTACAAAGAATTTCCCTTGCTCAACTAATGAAGACCATCCCTTAAATTGAAAGATTGCGAAAGTAACTCCACAAACAAATGATAAGAAGATATAATCAGCTGGATTTTTTCCGCTCTTAACTGTTTTTTTAGAAATAATTAAGAATATACTGCCCAGAATAATTACTAAGGTACTATACCAAAAATACTTTGGCATAGATATATCTTGCCAACCAGACTCTGATGATCTAACAATCACAGCTGATGTTAAACCTGCAAAAAACAATGTAATGGACGCCATTCCAATCCACAACAATTGTTTATACGTTGTATTTTTAAGATTTAAATCCATCTAATGTTCTTCTTCTCCTTCTTTGAGGGATTCTGTTTGAGGTACAAAATCTATATCATATCCAGGTTTGGAATAATCATAGGCCCACCTCTTAACCGTCGGAATTTCTCCTGGCCAATTTCCATGAATTCTTTCTATTGGTGTTGTCCATTCAAGAGTTGTAGACCCCCATGGATTTTTTGAAGCTTTAGTTCCGTAAAAAATACTATAGAAAAAATTAAAAATAAACAAGACTTGTACAATTCCCCCAACTATTGCAAAAAATGTTATTATCTCATTAATGTTTGTTAATCCTTCAAACATTGGAAAAGCAGTGTTTGAATAATATCTACGTGGTAATCCTGCCAATCCCAAGAAATGCATTGGAAAAAAGACACCATATGCGGATATGAAAGTAACCCAAAAATGAATGTATCCTAACTTTTTATTCATCATTTTACCATACATTTTAGGGAACCAATGATATACACCAGCGAACATTCCATATATTGCGGATAACCCCATTACGATATGAAAATGACCAACAACAAAATATGTGTCATGAACATTAATATCCAATGCTGAATCTCCTAAAACAATTCCTGTTAGTCCTCCAGTTATAAATGTAGAAACAAATCCAATTGCGAACAACATTGCGGGAGTAAATCGAATACTCCCTCTCCATAGAGTTGCTAAATAATTAAAAACCTTAACAGCAGAAGGAATTGCTATGAGTAATGTTGTAAACGTGAATACCGAGCCTAAGAACGGGTCCATCCCAGTAATAAACATATGGTGACCCCAAACTATAAATGATAAAAATGCTATTGCCATTAATGAAATTACCATTGCTTTATATCCAAAAATTGGTTTCCTCGAATTTACAGATATTACCTCAGAAACAATTCCTAATGCAGGTAGTAGAATGATATAAACTTCTGGATGCCCTAAAAACCAAAACAGATGTTCGAATAAAATTGGAGAACCTCCAGTATGATGTAGTGCTTCTCCAGCAATCACAATATCTGATAAATAAAATGATGTTCCAAAAGTTCTGTCGAATACTAGTAACAATGAAGCAGATAGTAATACCGGGAATGATAAAACACCAAGTATTGCAACTATAAACAAAGCCCACATTACTAAAGGAAGTCTAGTCATACTCATTCCTTTGGTTCTAAGATTTAATATTGTGACAATATAATTTAAACCTCCCAACAACGAAGATACAATAAATAATGTCATAGCAATTAACCACAAGTCCTGTCCCAAACCAGATCCTGGGATAGCCTGTGGTAATGCAGAAAGTGGGGGGTAAATAGTCCATCCCGCTGCAGCCGGACCAGTCTCAACAAAAAGTGACGTTAGTAAGACTACAGTTGCGGCAAAAAAGAACCAATATGAAAGCATGTTAATAAAACCTGAAGCCATATCTCTAGCTCCGATTTGTAGTGGGATTAAAAAATTTGCAAATGTTCCGGTTAAACCCGCGGTCAACACCCAAAAGATTAAGATGGTTCCATGCATAGTAACTAATGCCAAATACATATTTGGATCTAAAACACCACCAGGCGCCCACTTCTCACCTAAAAACCACTCAAGAACAGCAAAAGATTCCCCTGGATTAGAAAGTTGAAGACGAAATAAAATAGACATAAGCATACCTACAACACCCATAAACATTCCAGTGATTAAGAACTGCTTCGCAATCATTTTATGATCTAAGCTAAAAATATATTTTGATAAAAATGTTTCGTTGTGATGATCTGACATTCTAGTATTATTTTTGTGTTAGTAATTTTTCTGATAATGTGTTTTGTTTTAACAACCACGCGTCGTACTCTTCTTGAGTTTCAACAACAACCTTCATTTGCATATTGTAATGAGCTACGCCACATATTTTATTACATAATAACACATATTCAAAGTCATCTCCCTCTAACATTTTCATCTCTTTTGTAGTTTTTGTTGGGGTGAATGTAAATTGTGTTGTCATACCAGGAACACAATTCATCTGAACACGAAAGTGTGGCATAAATGCAGAGTGAATTATATCTTGAGAACGCAGTTTTAATAACACTGGTTTCCCCTCTACTAAATGTAATTCTCTAGTGACTTTATCGTCTAACGAATTTTCATCATCTATATCTATTCCCAAAGCGTTAGCGCCTCCAACTAGTTTGTAATCGTATGAACCCAACTTCTGATCTTCACCAGGATACCTAGCGGACCATCCAAATTGTTTGCCGTATACCTCTATTACAGAAGCCTCGGATGTGTCAGCATTGGTGATACGATCCCACACATTTAAACCATACAAAATCACACCAGTTAAAATTATAGCAGGAACAATTGTCCATATAAATTCTAATTTATTATTGTGAGTATAATAGTATGCTTTATGTTTGTCAGAGCTCTTTTTGTACTTATGTAAAAAGTAAAAAAGAAACAAGTGTAATAAGAAAAAAACCGAAATGATTAAAATCATTGTAAACCTCATCAGTTCATCAATTATCACCCCGTGTTCAGAGCTAGCTGAAGGAAGGAGTAATGGATTCCAAGCAAAATATTGCCATACACATGAAGTGAGAAATGTCAACCCAACTATCAGCATTAAAAAAGATTGTCTTTTGTTGTCACTTTCAGTTACTATGTTAAAGTCTTTTTTACGAATATCTCCCAACAGTTGCCCAACCCTAACTAGTTGCACAAGAGTTACCACAAGTAAAAAGCTAATTACAACAATAAATACATTTGTCATTCTATTGAATTTTAGTTCGGCAAAATTAAACAAACAAAGTCAATTCTGATGCTATTTTAATGACTATTTTCAAGAAAAAGCACATTTTAAATCAGTCGAAAAAAATAATTTTTATTTTGTCTAATTTAATTTGATTTATTTTGAAATAACCTCTACAAATTATCTTGTAAATTCCACTCAGCAAATGATGTTGCAGTTTCTGACAAAGTTACTTTTAAAAGGTCTATATTTTTAGGTAAATTTTCTTGTAAAATTTGTGCAAAATCTGTCACTAAATTTTCAGATGTGGGCTGATAAGGTAAGAAGAAAACTTTCTCAAATGCTGAAAAATTTAGGTTAGCGTGTGGTGAATTTGCATTCAACACTAAAGAATGGTCATATTTGTCTACAATTAAAGGTTTGACTATTTTCTTTAAACTACCAAAATCTAAAACCATTCCATCCTTTTCAAACCCCTTTTCATGTCTTACGTGACCTCTGACTGTGATCCATAATCTGTACGAATGTCCGTGTATATTTGCGCATAACCCATCGTAACCGAAAAGTGCATGAGCCATCTCAAATTTAAACTCTTTTGTTATTCTAACTAATTCCATATTATATTACAATATTTATAATTCTTTTTGGCACTACTATTATTTTTTTCGGAGATTTACCATCTAAATAATGAGCGGTTTTCTCATGTTTCATAACCTCATCTTCTATCTGATCTTTTGTCATTTCTACAGGAAGCGACATTTTAAATCTCATTTTACCATTAAAGGACACAGGATAATTTACCTCGTCTTCTACTAAGTAACTCTCAATAAAAGAGGGAAATTCGGCAAAGGTAACGGATGTATCGTTGCCTAATTTCTGCCAAATTTCCTCAGTAATATGAGGAGCGTAAGGAGAAAGCAATATAGTAAAATTAGATATAATTTCTCTAGAATTACATTTTTGCTCTGTTAATTCATTTACACAAATCATAAATGAGCTTACTACTGTGTTGAAAGAATATCTTTCAATTTCTTCTTCTACTTTTTTAATAGTTTTGTGTAGAGTTTTATAACTTTGTTTTGTTGGGCTTTCTTCTGAAACAACAAAATTATTATCTGAATCATGTGTTAGTCTCCAAAATTTACGCAAAAAATTATGTACACCATTGATCCCTTTTGTGTCCCAAGGTTTAAATTGTTCTATTGGGCCCAAGAACATTTCATACAAACGTAACGTGTCCGCGCCAAATTTTCCGACCAACTTTTCTGGTGTCTGAACGTTATACTTTGATTTTGACATTTTTTCTATTTCATGCCCACATATATATTTTCCTTCATCATTTAAGATAAAGTCTGCATCCGCATATTCTGCTCTCCAATTTTTAAATGCGTCTAAATCTAAAATATCATTGTCTACAAAATTAATATCTACATGTAATCGTGTTGTTTTATACCCCTTCTTCTTATCAAAACTCACATAAGTATTTGTATCTTTTATTCTATATACAAAACTAGACCTTCCTAGTATCATGCCCTGATTTATCATTTTTTTAAAAGGTTCGTCAAATCCGATCAAACCTCTATCAAACAAAAATTTAGTCCAAAATCTAGAGTATAACAAATGTCCAACAGCATGCTCTGCTCCGCCTATATATAAATCTACTTGTCCCCAATAATCTGATTTTTCTTTTGCGCAGAATTCTCCATCATTTTTTGGGTCCATATATCTTAAAAAGTACCACGAACTTCCGGCCCAGCCAGGCATGACATTGGTTTCCATTCTATCTCCTTCAAATACATTCCAGTCTTCTTTTCTTGCCCTAGCAAGCGGAGGGTCCCCTTTTGAAGTTGGTAAATATTTGTTAACTTGAGGTAAGGTAACATGTTTATCATCATCTAAAATAAAAGGTGTGTCATACTTATAATATACTGGAAAAGGTTCCCCCCAATATCTTTGTCTACTAAAGATTGCGTCTCTCAATCTGTAGTTGGTTTTAGCTCTCCCTATTCCTAATTCTTCAATTTTATGTATAGCTACATCTATTGCTTTTTTTGATTTTAATCCGTTCAAAAAATCTGAGTTTACAATAATTACATCTTTTTCTTGATTTGCTTTTTCGCTAACATCAATATTTTCAAAAATGTTAATAATGTCTAATCCAAAATGAGTTGCAAAATCCCAGTCTCTTTGGTCTCCACAAGGAACAGCCATGACCGCTCCAGATCCATAAGTCGCTAACACATACTCTCCTGTCCAGATTTGCACTTTCTCTTTGGTAAATGGATGGATCGCATAAGATCCTGTGAAAACTCCGCTAATACTTTTATCTGCCTGTCTTTCCCTTTCCGACTTTAATTTTGTTTTATTTACATAATCTACTACTTTTTGCTTTTGATCTTCACTTGTAATTTCGTCTATCAAATCATGTTCTGGAGCTAACACAATGAAATTAACTCCAAAGATGGTGTCTGGTCGAGTAGTGAACACCTCTATTGTTTTATCAGAATTTTCCAAATTAAAATGTACGGAAACTCCATTTGACTTGCCTATCCAATTCTTTTGAATCTCTTTTATCGAATCTGTCCAGTCTAAGGTTTCAAGGCCTGAAATTAACCGATCTGCATAAGCTGTAATCCTAAGAGACCATTGTTTCATTAGTTTCTGTTCCACAGGGTATCCTCCTCTTTCAGAAAGCCCGTCTTTTATCTCATCATTTGCGAGAACAGTTCCTAAACCTTCGCACCAATTTACCCAAGTATCTGACAAAAACGCTAATCTATATTTTTGTAAAACATTTTCCTTTTCTGTTTCGTTAAAACTGTTCCAGTCTGAAGCTGTAAATGAAGTAGTATTTTCATCGCATACTGCTTGGGAATTTATATTTCCTTGCTTCTCAAAAAATGAAATCAAGTGAGAAATCGGCATAGCTTTATTTTCAGACCCACAATAAAAAGAGTTAAATAATTGCTTAAAAATCCACTGAGTCCATTTATAATAATTAGGGTCTGAAGTTTGTACTTCTCTACTCCAATCGTATGAAAACCCAAGCTGATCTAATTGTTTTCTGTATCTTTCTGTATTATCTTTTGTTGCAACCTCAGGATGTATGCCTGTCAGTATAGCATATTGTTCGGTTGGTAGGCCAAAAGAATCGTAACCCATTGGATGTAAAACATTATACCCTTTTAATCTTTTATATCTCGCGTAGATATCTGAAGCTATGTAGCCTAATGGATGCCCTACATGCAGTCCAGATCCTGAAGGATATGGAAACATGTCTAAAACATAATACTTTTCTTTATCAGAATCTTCTTTTACATTGTAAGTCTTATTATCTCTCCAATAGGTCCTCCACTTTTTTTCAATTTCAGAAAAATTATATTCCATTAAAATATTTTTTAATTTGCAAAGTTAAGGAATAACATCAATTACTAAATTGTATTTTTTATTTTAGCAAAAATTATGCCAAAATTTATTTCAAATAACAACACACCCCATGCAGCCCCAACAATTATAAGTTTATCTTTGGTTTTATTTGTAGTTGGTTTGCTGGCTTTTGTTTTAATAAATGCTGATAAGGTGTCAAATAAAATGAAGGAAAGTATTGTTTTTACTATAATGTTGAAAAATAATGCGGATAGTATTGATTATGAGAGAGTCCTTAATCAGAGGGAAGAATTTAAAAATTACTTGGAAAATACTCCATTCTTTAAAAAAGTGACATTTAAACATAAAGACAGCGCTTTTTCAGAACTTAAAGAAGAATTAGGAGAAGACTTTTCTTCTGTACTAGAAAGCAATCCATTATTAGACTCCTATGATGCTTATGTAAATGCAGAATTTGTTTCCTCAAATGGGTTAGAAGAAATAGAAGAGTTTATTCATAATTACAAAGGATCTTCATTAGTTCAAGATATATTCTATCAAAAAAATCTAGTAGCGAAACTCAATGAAAATGTAAATAAAGTGAGTCTATTCCTTCTTTCTTTTTGTGTGATATTTTTTCTAATTTCCTTTACTCTAATTAATAACACTATACGACTTGCTATTTATTCAAAACGATTATTAATACGAACAATGAGATTAGTTGGAGCAACAAATTTTTTCATACAAAAACCCTATTTATTAAGTAGTATCTATCAAGGGTTTTTTAGTTCAACACTCGCTATTTTTATGTTGATTGCAAGTCTTGAAACCCTAAGAAAACAAATCCCCGGCTTAATACAAACAGAAAATGATTATGTAGAATTGGGCTTTATGTTTGGACTATTACTTATTTTTGGAATTATTATTTCTTGGATATCTACATTTTTTGCCGTAAGGAGATATTTAAGTTTAAATGAAAATGAACTTTATAATTAAAACTATGAAAGAATATAACAATAATTCAAAATTTGCCTTTTCTAAAAAAAACTATATCCTTTTAGGTGTTGGTGTTTTATTTATAGTTATTGGGTTATTTTTAATGCAGGGGGGAGGGTCAGAAAACCCTTCTGATTTTAACGAGGAAATATTTAGTTTTCAAAGAATAACACTCGCTCCATTAATAATTGTATCAGGATTTATCATCAATGTGTTCGCAATACTTTATTCTGCAAAGAAATAGTATTAAATGGATATTTTACACGCTATAATTCTAGGTATAGTTCAAGGGCTTACTGAATTTTTACCAGTAAGTAGTAGTGGACATTTAGAGATTGCTAAAGTTTTACTTAATGATGAAAGTATTGGAAAGCAAAGCATGTTAATGACAGTGGTTCTTCATGGAGCTACAGCTTTAAGTACTATTTACATATTTTGGAAAGATATAAAAGATATTATTAAAGGTTTATTTTCTGCAGATAAAAACAAGGTTTCATTCTCGTTAAAAATAATTCTGTCCATGATTCCCTCGGTAATTGTTGGAGTAGTTTGGGAAAAACAAATAGAGACCTTATTTGGAGACAATCTGGAGCTTGTTGGCGCTATGCTAATTATAACCGCCCTATTATTATACTGTGCAGATAAAGCAAAATCAACTGATAAAAATGTAAGTTTCGTTCATTCTATAATAATTGGAATTTCACAAGCTATAGCTATTTTTCCAGGAATATCAAGATCTGGAGCAACTATCTCCACCTCCGTTATGTTGGGGGTTGATAAAGAGAAATCAGCTCGTTTTTCGTTTCTTATGGTTGTGCCGTTAATTTTAGGAAAAATTCTAAAAGATATTTTATCAGGTGACATATCATTCACATCAACTGAAAGTCTACCTCTGTTTTTTGGTTTTATTTCTGCGTTTTTTGTGGGATTATTTGCGTGTAAGTTGATGATAAAAATTGTAAAAAAAAGTAAGCTAAAATACTTTGCGTTGTATTGTATCGTTGTTGGTGGTTCTATTATTTACTATTCCGTTTATAATGCTTAATGCTAATATAAACATAAGTTCAGAAACTAATTTTCATGAAGGGCAAGTTTTACTGTTTAACAAACCCTTAAGATGGTCCTCTTTTGACGTAGTTAAAAAAGTGAGAAACATCATTAAATCCTCGGGAAATATTAAAAAAATAAAGGTAGGACACGCTGGCACTCTTGATCCATTAGCAGATGGATTACTGATAATCTGCACTGGAAAATTTACAAAAAGAATAAAAGAGATTCAAGAACAAAAAAAAATCTATACTGGAGAAATAACTTTAGGAAAAACTACTGCTTCCTACGACAGGGAAACCGAAGTAAATGAAACTTTTGAAATATCGCACATTACTAATGGGTTATTACTTGAAACATGTAAAAGATTTGAGGGGAAAATCATGCAGAAACCTCCTATTTTTTCAGCTCTAAAAAGAGAGGGAAAAAGACTTTATCAACATGCTAGAGAGGGTGCTATAGTAGAAATAAAACCTAGAGAAGTTGAAATAGAAAAATTTGAAATCACCAATATAAATATTCCCAAGCTAAAATTCAGAGTTTCCTGTGGGAAAGGAACTTATATAAGATCTTTAGCTCATGATTTTGGTAGAGAACTAAAATCTGGAGCTTATTTAACCTGTTTAAGAAGAGAACAGATTGGTAATTTTAAGTTAGATGAAGCTTATAGTATTGACAAATTTCAAGAAAAAATTCTAAAATAACAAATTGCTTGACTTCTGCTTTTTGACGCTGTATATTTGCTGATTATTTTTAAATCCTAAAAAATGAAATATAAATTATCTCACTTCAACTATGATTTGCCAAAAAAATTTATTCCACAGAACCCTAGCGAACAAAGGGATGAGTCGAAACTAATGGTCATTTATAAAAGCACTGGTAAAATAGAACACAAAAAATTTAAAGATTTACTAGAATACTTTAATGAAGATGATGTTATGATTTTTAACAACACAAAAGTATTTCCCGCAAGAATGTATGGAAACAAGGAAAAAACTGGGGCAAGAATCGAAGTGTTTCTACTTAGAGAGTTAAATAGAGATAATAGATTATGGGATGTTCTTGTTGATCCCGCTAGAAAAATTAGAATTGGGAACAAACTATATTTTGGAGAGAATGATGAGTTGATAGCTGAAGTAATTGATAACACTACATCTAGAGGTAGAACCTTAAGATTTCTTTTTGATGGAACTCATGAAGAATTTCAAGAGACGCTTGATTTATTAGGACAAACACCACTTCCTAAATTTATTGACAGAGATCCTACTAGTAATGATGACGACAGGTATCAAACTATCTACGCAAAAGTAAAAGGGTCGGTTGCAGCTCCCACGGCAGGTCTTCATTTTAGCAAACAACTAATGAAAAGAATGGAGATAAAAGGGGTAAACCTTGCTGAAGTCACGTTGCATGTTGGATTAGGAACATTTAGATCTATTGATGTTGAAGATCTATCTAAACATAAAATGGATTCGGAGGAAATAAACATATCAAGGGAAGCTTCAAATATAATAAATAGAGCTAAAGAATATGAAAAGAAAATTTGTGCTGTAGGGACAACAGTAAATAGAACTATTGAAAGTTCTAACACAACAAATAATATGGTTATTCCGTTTACAGGTTGGACTAATAAGTTTATATTTCCTCCTTATAATTTTAAAATTGCGAATTGTATGATATCAAACTTTCATTTACCAAAATCTACACTATTAATGCATGTTTGCTCATTTGGAGGTTACGAGTTAATAATGAAGGCTTACAAAGAAGCGATTAAGAAAAAATATAAATTCCATACTTTTGGAGACGCAATGTTAATCTTGCCTTAACATGAAGAAAGTAGCAGTAATTGTTGCCGGAGGAAGGGGGCTCCGAATGAATTCTAAAATACCCAAACAGTTTTTACAACTAAAAAACAAGCCAATTTTAATTCATACTATTGAGAATTTTATTCATTTTGACGAGAGAGTTTTGGTGTTGCCAGAATCTCAAATTGGATATTGGAATGATTTATGCGTAACAAATAATTTCAAAATATCACACAAAATTGTGGGGGGAGGCAGTACAAGGTTTCAATCTGTAAAAAATGCATTGGAGAAGGTAGACGACAATTCTATTGTAGCAATACACGATGGAGTTCGTCCTCTTATTTCCGAAAATTTAATAAACTCTTTAATTAAAGAAGTTGAAGCGGGAATTGGAGTAATTCCTGTTCTTCCTCTAACAGATTCTATTAGAAAGGTAGAAGGGGAATATTCAAAAAACATGGACAGGAATAATGTGTTTACAGTTCAAACTCCTCAATGTTTTTTAAGTTCTGAAATAAAGGAGGCTTATTCTCAAGAATATTCAAATTCATTTACGGATGACGCCTCAGTTTTCGAAAATAATAAAGGGGTGATCAAAACTATTATCGGTGATGAAAAAAATCTAAAAATTACGACCGAAGAAGATTTAAAAATTTCCTCATGTCTTTTGCGCTAAATACTGTCTAAAATAACACATGCAATATAATTCATTAAACCTTTCTCGAAAGAATAAAAAATTACATTATTCTTTTAACTTCATGAAAGTTATTTATTAAATTCACCCCAGGAGTTTTTCCTTTCTCAAAAGTTCCTAAATGCTTAAAACCTAAAGCTTCAGCTCCATTTTTACATGCGATTTTTAAAAGTGTATTTAAATCAAAATCTGTGTTTTCTTTAAGAACCTTGAGTTCCTCTAAAATGCAAAGGGAACTATTAGAAGCTAAACTATCCGTGCCAATGCAAAGTTTCTCTGCGTCAAAAATTGAGTAATCTGGTAAGCTGTTTTCGATATATAAATTCGCTTTAGGACAAGTGCACCAATAAACAGAGTAATTATTTTCTTTAGTCCATTCTACATCATCTATACTAGTAAATGTATTATGTACTAAAATTATTTTTGATTTTTTTGACATTTGTAGTAAAGAAGTTTGTAGCGCTGAAATTCCACTTTGATTTACCCTGCCAATTTTTTTTAAAAAATCATATAAATCCCCGTTCTTAATTCTAAATAATTCATCTTCAGATTTGGTTTCCTGATTATGAAGACACACTATTTCTCCCTTATTCTGTTCTTTTATTAATGAAAATAATTTTTGAGAAACCGAATAAGTAGCGTGTGGCGCTATAGAATTTGGTTTAGGGCAATTTTTTAATAACTCTATTCCTTTATTAAAAGTGATTTCTGCTTCATGATTATTTAACGAGAACAATTCCACAAATGTGTGGTACACTATTTCACTTTTTTTTTTAATAAAAAAAGAATGGTCTGTATTTGATATATCACCTACAGCAACTATACCATTTTTTCGCATTGTAGTATCTGCATCTATTATTGCTTTTTTTATATCTGATAATTCTACATTTCTTTTCTCTATCAGATTGGAAATAAAATCAGGAAGTCCTTTTTTCTTCGGGAGTAGGCCTTTTAGATGAGAAAGTTCTAAATGACAATGCGAATTTACAAAGCCAGGACATAAGATGCCCTCAAATATTTCTAATTTATCTTTTGGAGATTTTTTCCTACAGTTAAAAATGTTAACTATGCTTCCTTTTTCAGATATTTGTATCACCCCTTCTTTTATTGGGTTTATATGTAAGGGGAATATATAATTTGCTGATAAATACCTCATCTTACAAAAGTAAGGAAATTGAATTACTATCTTTGCTGAAAATATGAAGAAAGATGTTAGAAATATTTCACAAGAGGAATTAGAACAATTTTTCGCTAATAATAACTTACAAAAGTTTAGATTAAAACAATTGAATGAATGGTTATGGAAAAAAGGAGCCAGTTCATTTGATGAGATGAGCTCATTGTCAAAAGACTTGCGTGAATTGTTAAAAGGTTCCTTTGTTTTAAAATCTACCGTCATTGATCAAGAGTTCTTATCAAATGACGGGACTATTAAGTACAGTATGAGACTTCATGACAATAAGTTTATTGAAGGGGTTTTAATTCCATCCAAAAAAAGAGTTACCGCATGTATTTCGTCTCAAATTGGTTGTAGTTTGGCATGCACTTTTTGTGCAACTGGAACATTAAAACTGAGTAGAAATCTTACTCCTGGTGAGATATTTGATCAAGTATATAAACTCAATCAAGAATCTAAAAAAAAACATGGAAGAACTTTAACAAATATTGTTTTTATGGGTATGGGAGAACCATTACTTAATTATAATAATCTATTAAAAGCTATTGAAAAGATTACTTCTGAAAACGGCATGGGTATTTCTCCAAAAAGAATTACTGTTTCTACAGCTGGACTCGCTAAGCAAGTAAAGAAACTTGCAGATGATGAAGTAAAATTTAATCTAGCAATTTCATTACATTCTGCAGTAGATGAAATAAGATCAGATATAATGCCAATTAATAATTCTATTAATTTAGATGATTTGAAAGAGTCTGTTATCTACTTTTATGAAAAAACCAAAAGTAGAATAACTTATGAATATATTTTATTTAAAGATGTAAATGATGATTTAGATTCAGCTAGAATATTAGCTAAATTTTGCAGTATCACTCCTTGTAAAGTAAATTTGATTGAATATAATAAAGTGGATGGTTTAAATTTTGAAAAATCTTCAAAAGAAAACACTGAAAATTTTATTCAATTTTTAGAGGGAAGAAATATAATTGTAAACTTGAGAAGAAGTAAAGGAAAAGATATTGATGCCGCATGCGGACAATTAATAAATAAGCTAAGCTAATTTTTAAACAATTTTAATTTCAACAAATTTTCTGAGGTAAATATTTGTATATTCGCTTTGTCTATTTAATCCAGCATAAGTGAGTATAATTTCCGAGATAAAACATCCTATTAAACAAGAAATGCAACTTTTTGAAAAAAAGTTTAAAAACTCTTTACAAAGCAAGGTGCCTCTTTTAGACAAAATAATGCACTATATCATAAAACGGAAAGGAAAACAAATGAGACCTATGTTTGTGTTTTTGACCGCTAAAATGTTTGGTGAAATTACTGACAAAAGCTATAGAGCGGCAGCTTTAATTGAACTTTTACACACCGCAACTCTAGTTCATGATGATGTTGTAGATGAAGCAAACTTTAGAAGGGGTTTCTTTTCGATAAATGCCCTTTGGAAAAACAAGATCGCTGTATTAGTTGGTGATTTTCTTCTATCTAAAGGACTTCTTTTATCTGTTGAAAATGAAGATTATGACCTTTTAAAAATAGTAAGTTCAGCTGTTAAGGATATGAGCGAGGGAGAGCTACTTCAAATCGAAAAAGCAAGAAAATTAGATATTGAAGAAAAAATATATTTTGATATTATCCGAAAAAAAACTGCTGTATTAATTTCTAGCTGTTGCTCATGTGGAGCAAGTTCGATGAACCAAGATAAAGATGAAATTGAAAAATTAAAACTTTTCGGGGAAAAAGTGGGAATTGCCTTTCAGATAAAAGATGACTTATTTGATTATACCCAAAGTTCACTAATTGGAAAGCCAACTGCAATTGATATAAGAGAACAAAAAATGACTCTACCTCTAATTTATACCCTTAATAAAGTTGACACTAGCATCAAAAACAAAATTATTAATACTGTGAAGAACTATCACAAGGATGATAAAAAAGTGGCAGAACTTATTAAATTAGTTATTGAAAATGGAGGGTTAGAATATTCTGAAAAAATAATGATTAATTATCAAAAAGAAGCTTTGGAAATTTTATTAGAATTTCCCAAAAACCAATATAGAGACGCTTTGGAAAAATTAGTAGATTATGTAATAAATAGAAAGAGATGATTCCTAAAGAAACCGTTGATAAAATTTTTGACAGTATTAAAATTGAAGAAGTAATTACTGATTATCTTCCTGATTTAAAAAAAAGAGGAACTAATTATTGGGCATGTTGTCCTTTTCATAATGAAAAAACTCCATCATTTTCAGTTTCTCCAACAAAAGGTATATATAAGTGTTTCGGGTGCGGCGCTGGTGGAAATGCAGTGAATTTTGTTATGGAAATAGGGAGTCTTTCTTATCCAGAAGCACTAAAAGAACTTGCTTTAAAATACAATATTGAGATTAAAGAAAAGGAACTCACTCCTGAACAGATAGATAAAGAAAATAAAAGAGATGGGATATATTTAATTAGTTCATATGCAAACAAATTTTTTCAAGAACAACTTTGGGAAACAGAGGAAGGGAAAATAATTGGTCTAAGTTATTTTAAACAAAGAGGATATTCTGAAGAAACCATCAAAAAGTTTCAACTTGGATTTAGCCCTAAACAAAAAGACGCCCTTAGCAAACAAGCTATCAAGAATTTATATCAAAAGGAATTTTTAGAAGAGTCTGGACTTTCATTTTTTAATGAAAGAGGTTGCGCGGATAGATTTAAAGAAAGAGTGATTTTTCCAATTCATAATTACTCTGGTAAAGTATTAGGATTTGGAGGTAGAGCTTTAGATCCAAAAAATAAAGCTAAATATTTGAACTCTCCTGAGAACCCTATATATAATAAAAGTAAAGTTTTATATGGTCTATATTTTGCTAAATTAGCAATAGGCAGAAGAGATAATTGTTTTATAGTTGAAGGATATACTGATGTTATTTCTATGTATCAAGCTGGGGTTGAAAATGTTGTTTCTGCATCTGGAACAGCGCTCAGTACAGAGCAAATAAATTTAATTGGGAGATTAACAAAAAATATAACATTATTATTCGACGGAGATGAAGCTGGTCTAAGAGCGTCCTTCAAAAGTATTGATCTGATTTTAAGAGAGGGCATGAATGTTAAAGTTGTAATGTTTCCTGAAGGAGAAGACCCTGATTCGTATTCCAAAATGTTGTCCCAAGAGGATTTTATAAATTATTTATCTGAAAACTCTAAAGATTTTATTCAATATAAATCTGAATTGTTAAATAAAAACAGTAAGAACGACCCCGCTAAAAGAGTGAAGCATATAAAAGATATTGCTCGTTCAATCTCTGTAATTCCAGATAGACTATTAAGATCAGAATATTGTAAAGTTAGTAGTTCATTGTTAGATGTTTCTGAACAAGATTTATTAAGAGAAGTCTCTCTATTTCTTCAAGAAAAAAAGAAAGTTAAATTTATCCATTCTAAAACATCGCAACAAAACAAAATAGCTGCAGAAATAGAAAAAAAACCTGTAAAAACTAATCTTTTAGAAGTATGTGAAAAAGAAATATTGAGATTACTCTTTAATTATGGTAATGAAATATTAGAATTTGAAGATGAAAAAATAAATGTTAGTGAATACATAATGGGTGAACTGCATAATGACAATATTACTTTTTCAAATAGTTTTTACAAACAAATTATGAATGAATACAAACAAAAGATATTGGAAAAAAAGATGTTTAATCTCAATCATTTTTTAAATCATGAAAACTCGGAAATTCAACAATTATCTATTTCATTTGTAAGTAAAAAACATGAAATCAGTAAAAAATGGGAGGATATTCATCATATATTTACTGGAGATGAAACTAAAAACCTGGAACTTACCATTGAAAAAGCTGTGTTAAGTTTAAAACAAGCTTTCATAAAAAATGAAATTGAACAAATAAACAAAAGAATAAGTGATGAAGAGGATCCGTCTATTATAATCATTACTAAACTTACAAAACTTAATAAAGCTTTAGTAATAATCAATAAATTATTAGGCAGAAACTTTAACTAGTTACTTTATTCCTTTTAACCTTAGTTGTAAAGAGGTCTTACCGTTCCAATTATTTTCATCAACAGAATAGCATATGTCAAATTCTTGATTATTTTCTGTTTTTTTTAATTCTTTCCCCATTCCAAACCCAATTGAAGCAATAGGCTTTGTAGAAGTATTTAGTACCAGCCTGAGATGGGATTTGTCTTTCCCCACTCTTTTTCCTTTTCCTGAATCAGTTACATTTCTACTAACAAAATTTGGGGTTCTATTTTTTGGTCCAAATGGAGCAAACTGTTTAATAATCCTATATAATTTAGGGGTAATTTTATTAATATCTATTTCTAAATCTACCTCTATTTCAGCTTTTTGTTGTTCCTCTGTAATAGAAGAGGCAACGACTTTTTCAAATTCTGAGATAAAAGAGTCTAAATTTTGTTTTTTAACTGTTAGTCCTGCAGCATATTTATGACCACCGAATTTTTCCAATAAATGTTCACATTTTAATAACGCGTCATATAAATCAAAACCTTTTACTGATCTAGCTGAACCAGTTAATTCATCATCCTTCTCAGACAATACAATTGTCGGCTTATAATGTTTCTCGATAAGCCTTGAAGCAACTATCCCTACAACTCCTTTGTGCCAATTAGAACTATACACAACAGTTGATTTTTTATCTTCATCAATCATCAATAAGGCTTCCTTAGTAATATTCTGATCTAATTCCTTTCTGTCATTATTGTGATTTTCAATACCCTCTGCTAATATTTTTGCCTTTTCAATATCTTGTTCTATTAATATTTCTACAGCTCTCTTACCATGTTCTATTCTTCCTGCTGCATTTATTCTTGGGGCGATTCCAAATACTACATCTGAAATTGACAGCTCTCCAGTTTTTCCGCTTCTTTCAATTAATGCCTTTAGACCTGGTCTAGGGCACTGATTTATAACTTTCATCCCATAAAAAGCCAATACCCTATTTTCTCCTGTTAATTCTACAATATCTGCTCCAATACTCAAAGCCAATAAATCTAGATATTCACCTATTTCATTAAAGTCTATTTTTTGTTGTTTACTTATAGCTTGTATTAGTTTAAATCCAACTCCACATCCAGAAAGTTCTTTATAAGGATAGGTACAATCATTTTGTTTTGGATTTAACACAGATATAGCTCTAGGTATATTAACTCCAGGGTTATGGTGATCACATATAATAAAATCAATATCTTTATTAGAGGCATATTCTACTTGTTTTACTGCTCTAATGCCACAATCTAAAGCAATAATTAAAGAAAATTCTTCCTGTTGAGCATAATCAATCGCCTTAAACGAAATTCCATAACCCTCTTCATATCTATCAGGAATATAATAGCATATGTTTTTAGTAAATCTATTCAGAAAATTATACATCATTGCTACAGAGGTAGTACCATCTACATCATAATCTCCGTATATTAAAATTTTTTCTCCTTTTTTAAGAGCAAGTTGAATCCTCTCAACTGCCTTGTTCATGCCTTTTAATAAAAAGGGATCATGCAAATCTGAAATCTGAGGTCGGAAAAATTTCTTCGCATCATTGTATGTTGTAACTCCTCTTAATACCAATAGATGCGAAACAATCTCATTTACCCCTAATTCCTCAGAAAGCCTCTTCACTAAATTAGAATCTGATTTTTGTATGTTCCAACGCGCATCCATATTAATTCTTCATTATTTTTGTTTGTGTAATGATTGAATATTTATGAATCACTTCAAAGAGATCAGTAATCATTTTATCGTCAATACCTATTTCATTAGCTTGTTGTTTTCTTAATTTTAAAATATTATACCATCTTTCTAATTGAAAAATCGTTATGTTGTTTTTTAATTTAAAATCTGCAATATTCATTACTAAATCTGTTCTAGAGTGTAAAAGCTCAACTATTTGCTCGTCTAGTTCATCTATCCAACCTCGCATCTTATTTAATTCGTTATTTAGTTGATTATCTTCAAATCTTCTTTTTCTAAGAATTAAATTATTTAAAATCTCTTGTAATTCTTTTGGTTTTATTTGTTGACGAGAATCACTCAGGGCATCTTTAGGAGATTGATGTGTTTCAACCATTAATCCGTTCATGTCTAAGTCCATTGCAATTTGAGAGAGTTCAAAGATAAATGAAGAATCTCCAGCTATATGACTTGGATCACATATTATTGGTAATTCAGGATAATTTCTTTTTAATTCAATTGGGATCTCCCATTTTGGCTCATTTCGAAACACAGAAGATTCGTAAGTAAAAAACCCTCTATGAATTGCTGCTAATTTTGTTATCCCCACATTATATAATCTTTCTAAGGCTCCAGCCCATAAAGCAATTTCAGGATGAATAGGGTTTTTTATAAATATAGGAATGTTGACTCCTCTTAACGCTTCTGCAATTTCTTGGACATAAAAGGGATTAACAGTTGTTCTAGCTCCTATCCAAAACATGTCAATTTCAGCCTTTAAACATAATTCTACATGTCTAGCGGTCGCCACTTCTGTCATAGTTTTTAAACCTGTTAAATGATGAACATTTTGAAGCCACTGTAATCCTTTTTCTCCTACACCTTCAAATGAGTTTGGATTTGTTCTAGGTTTCCAAATACCCGCTCTAAACACATCTGTTTTATCTTTTATCTCTTCAGCTATTTGTAATAATTGAAACTCAGATTCTGCACTACAGGGTCCTGCAATTATAAATGGTTTTTTTTGGATAAATCTTTCTAAGTTCATTTTTTTCCCTGTATAACAATTACGAATTCTCCTTTTGGTTTTTTGTGTTCAAAATATTGCTTCAACTCTTTTGTGGTGCCTCTAATATGTTCTTCATATATTTTTGAAATTTCTCTTGAAACTGAAATCTGTCTATCTTCTCCAAAATGTTCGCAAATTTGAGTTAGCGTTTTTACAATTCTATGTGGGGATTCATAAAAAATTATTGTTCTTTTTTCTTCTGATAAAAGTTTTATTCTTGTTTGTCTACCCTTCTTTATTGGTAAGAATCCTTCAAAAATAAATTTTTCTGAGGGAATTCCTGAATTAATTAACGCCGGAACAAATGCTGTTGCTCCTGGTAAGCATTCTACTTCAATTTCTTGCTCTATACACCCTCTAACTAATAAAAATCCAGGGTCTGAAATTCCTGGGGTTCCGGCATCAGATATTAACGCTATCTTTTCTCCTGATTTTATTCTATTTATGAATTTAGTTAAGACCTTGTGTTCATTATACATGTGAAATGAAAATAACGGAGTGTCTATTTCAAAATGAGAAAACAACTTTTTAGATGTTCTGGTGTCTTCTGCCAAAACTAAACTAACCTCTTTCAAATAACGAATTGCTCTTAAAGTTATATCTTCTAGATTTCCTATTGGAGTTGGTATAATGTATAATTTTGACATACTACAAAACTACATGAAAATTTGAGAAAGTAAGAAGGATAATTTTTATATTTTTGTGATAGCAACTTAAATTAAATTCTTTGTAAAAATGTTTTTAGAATCGCACTTAAACCACTCAATGAAAAGTGGAAGTATTGAAGTAATTTGCGGGTCTATGTTTTCTGGGAAAACAGAAGAGTTATTAAGGAGGTTGAAAAGAGCAAATTATGCAAAACTGAAAGTTGAGATTTTTAAACCTATAATAGACACCCGATATGATAATTCAAAAGTAGTTTCTCATAATGATAATTTTATTAATTCTACTGTTGTAAGAGATTCATATGAAATTCTAGAAAAGGTTGACAACCCTGATGTTGTTGCAATTGATGAAGCTCAGTTTTTTACGGATGACATTAGTATAACTTGTAATAAATTAGCAAACACAGGAATAAGAGTAATTGTATCGGCTTTAGATATGGATTTTCTAGGTCGTCCATTTGGATATATTCCTAAACTTCTTGCTATTTCTGAACATGTTACAAAAACACATGCTATATGTATAGATTGTGGAAATATTGCAAATCATTCTTTTCGAATGTCTGATAACAAGGAGCTATTTTCTTTAGGTGAAAAGAATAATTACAAACCATTATGTAGGCGATGTTATAATAAAAGCATAAAACATGCATAACTTTCATGAAACTATACTTGAAGTAGACTTAAGAAAATTAGAAAATAACTTTAATTTTCTGTCTTCAAAGCTAAAAGAGAATTGTAAAATAATTGCAGTCGTAAAAGCATTTGGATATGGACATGGAGATATAGAAATAGCTAAAAAACTGGAACAATTAGGAGTGTATGCATTATGGGTTGCTGATTTTGATGAGGGAATAAGATTAAGACGAGCGGGATTAAGGTCAAGAATAATTGTTGCAAACCCGGGATGGAAAAGTTTCAGAGAGATTATTAAGTATAACCTTGAAGTTGTTATTCATAATTGTAGATTGTTAAATTTTTATATTTCAAAACAGGAATATTTAAATATTCATTTAAAGTTTAATACCGGAATGAATCGTTATGGTTTTGATAAAAAAGACTTAAATTTTGTTATTGATAGATTAAAAAACAATTCAAATCTAAATATTACATCTATCTGTTCTCATCTATCATCAGCTGACGATAAAACTAAAAAAGATATTAGTAAAAATCAGATTGACCTATTTAATACTTTATCAAAAACTTTAGAAGACAACTTAAATAATAAAATAGATAAACACATTCTAAATTCAAATGGTTTTATGAATTTTCCAGAAAGTCAGATGGATATGGTGAGGCTAGGAATTTCTTTATATGGCAGTTACAACAATACCAATCTTCAGCAAATTAGTAAATTGAAATCTGTAATAAGTCAAAACAGGAATATTGAAAAAGGGGAAGGTGTTGGATACTCTTCTGATTTTATTGCAAAAAAACCAATGAATATATCTGTAGTTCCTGTTGGCTATGCTGATGGGCTAAATAGAAAATTAGGAAATAGCATTGGAAATGTGATTATAAAAGGAAAAAGTTGTCCAATCATTGGGAATATTTGTATGGATAGTTTTATGGTGGATACAAGTAAAGTTGATTGTAGAGAAGGTGATGAAGTAGTGATCTTTGGCCCAAAAAA
>CEOV01020815.1_pt1 | contig 28090 bp, 25 predicted proteins | sample 530631 | NCBI WGS metagenome assembly CEOV01 (sample SAMEA2620756, study PRJEB7988) | marine metagenome | isolation source: saline water (ENVO:00002010), including
TCTTCAACATCAACCTCGACGAGATCAATTCCAAACCGATTTGTAAAGTCTTTCAGCTGAATCTTTGAGTCTTTTTCCATGAGTTCAGTACATGCTACCACTCCACGCAACTTATTCTTCTTATCTATAACTGGAGTGAAAAGCGTATCTAAATGAAAAACATTAGATTTGAGTATTACAAGCTCATTTACATTGAACTCTTGGGCTACCCATTCTGCACCTCTTATGTTATTTCTACATGCACCTGAAAAAAGTATTTTTTGACCTGAGCAATAGTAAAACTCTCCACCTTCAGCAGTGGCATTAATGGTCTCAGGTATTCGAACAGTTTTATATCCCATTGAATCAAGCATTACTTCCATGATGTCGCTTTCTACTTGCCTGGCCTTCTCGCTGAATTTCGAAATGATTATTTCCCCTTTTTGGTTGCTAATGAAAAGGTCTCTTACAAAAACAAAATCATGTTGGCGTTGATCTAGATTTTGTTGATCTAAAAATTGTGGAAAATCAACCTCAACAACATCAATTGGCAAGCGATTGAAAAGCTGAGTTAAGATATACATTTCTATTTCAACCAATTCTTGATTTGGAACAATACCTTGCCGCATCGCTGGGTTATCCTTGTAAATTGGCGTTCCATGTCCCCACCATTTATTCTTTGGTAAATGAGATATCAAAATCTTCATTATTTAGATAGTAATCTTAAATACCATAGTATAAGTAAATACCCATTTTCCATCAATATAGTCAGAAATATGTTTGTAATAAATTGTTGGTGAAGAAAAATCAACTTTCGAAAGATCAAAACCAACAACAAACCAATTTTTATTATAGTCATTACTTTCCATATCGTAAAAAAATTCATTACCAACAAAAGGCTTAAGTCCGTTCCAATCATTGTTTGATTTAGCAATTACGCGAATTCTGTTTCTTAATGCATCTTCCTTGCCTGATCGTATCCTATATTCTTGCAGAGAGCGAAAAGCCCATTTGAAGTCAGCTGTATTAATTGTTTTTTGGATTAGGGCCTTAGGTCGTTTTTCAAGCTTCCATTTCCCATTCTTTTTTGTATAAATATTTCTGTATTGCACAGATGCAGACCATGTTTTTGCTAAAGCAAAGTTTACTCCAATATCTAAATGTCTGTAGTAAAATCCTCTTTCATTTGTGGTTCGAAAGTCAAAATCTGCATAGGAGCTCAAATTAAAAACCTTACGTTTTATAGTTATCTTTTCAGAGCGATTTGTAAGCGTTTGACCAATTAACGGAATTGTAATAAGTATTGAAAGAACTAAGCTTTTTACCATTAGAATGCCTCTTTGATTATAAAAAGTGAAGATCCAAAATTCTCATTATCTGTCATAAGGATAAGTTCATTATTTTCAAATGTCATAGCTTCAACTTTTTGATTATCAACAATAAGCAACGGTTTCAATAGTGTTGGATGGTTATAATTAAAGGTACCAACATTGTTAAGTTGGCCAATTTGATAAATTGCAGATTTAAATGGTCCATTATTACCTGGATCTGAAGTGGCTGCGGTCCAAACTGCACCATTTCTATCTATGGCTAGATCTCCAATATTTCTTTTTGCTTTTTTTGGAACGGGGAGATCAATAATAAATTTTTCAATTACATTGATTTTATTTTTTTCAGCGCTATAGAAACTTGTTATTAAAGTTGATTTTCTCTTTTCAGAACCGCGATCACCATAGATAAATATGATACCTTGAGCAGATTGATACACAGCAAAACCTTCTAAATTCATTTTGCTTGTTATGCCTGGAAGCGTAAAAGTATTGAGCAATTCAACCCTAAAATCAAATGGATCAACTAAAAAGATATAAGCCTTACCAGTGCTTTCCATTGCAATGAACTTATTTGAAAAGCCAGGCATAAGGTGTACCGCTTCAAGATCATATGGAAGATTAGGTTCTGGCCATATCAGCTTTCTGAGTTTGTATGATCTTTCAAGAAAACTTAATCTGGGCTGTTTTTTCTTTTTATTGTCATGAACAACAATGTAACCATTTTCAAAGCGTGCTACGCCACTAATTGAAAATTGGCGTGAGCCGTGAATTTGAATCCAATCTGACTGACCGCTGAGAAAGCTTGCAAGAATTATAAGTAAGAGATATTTCATGAGCTCCATGAATCGTATGGATTAAAGCATAAATAAGAATTGTAATACAATTTTTCATGCGTGACCTCTTTGGTTACCCATGGTGGAATCTCGATGTGTTCGTTTTCGTTTGACAGTTCTACTTCAGCAAGCCATAAACCCTTGTTACGATCATGAAATTCATCTATCTCCCAAACCTTATTATTGTAATCGATTTTAGTTCTGGTCTTTTTAATTATTGTGCCCTCAGACAGCTCAATCAATCTTTGAGCATCCTCATAGGGTATTGCATATTCAAACTCATCCCTACTTAATCCAGTAGATTTTGATTTAATAGTCAGTATCCCAGTTTGGTTATGAATTCTAATTCTAGTAATGCCTGAATCATTAATAGACAGATAGCCCTGTAATAGATTAACGCTATTTTTTAAGCTAGGCAGCTTAGTGTGGTCAATCAAAAATTTACGCTCTATTTCTTTAGCCATACAAAAATACCAAAAATTATTGAGGTAGTTATTCCAGGGTAGAAAGGTTCAATGTTCAAAGGATAATTACCAAATATATTTTTAATTAATATCCATAAAATACTAACTATAATAGGACTAACCATCATGGTTATTACATTCAATTTCTTATTAAGAAAAGAAAAAACGAATGGAACTATCAAGCCGGGCACAAGAACAGAACCAAGAGTATACCATATCTTTACAACTGACGGCATACTTAAGGCGAGCATAAGCGAAATCATACCGGTAACTATTAAACCTTTTTTAACCAATGGAACTGCTTGATCTTCATCAATAGATTTCTTTTGAGGGTTCATTTGAACTCTCCATAATATATCTCTACCAAAAGTTGTTGCGCTAATGAACGTATACGAATCGATTGTTGACATTATAACCGATAATAGCGCGGCGATGAATATTCCCAAAACTACACTGGGCAAAACTAATTCAGCGAGTTGAATGTATGCTAATACAGGTTGAGCATCAACAATAAGTAGCTTTGCATACATTCCAGTCAAAAAGGTTAGCCCATCGAAAAGTACCCAAAATAAAATTGAAATGAATATCCCTTTTTGTGCGGTTTTCTTTGAAGTTGCAGCCGAGCATCGCTGGTAGAAACCAGGATCAACAAATGTCCAAAGCGCAATAAAGAACCAAGTTAAAATGTACTGAAAAGTAGCTCCCCCTGTTGGATGCAAAAAATTGTCGGGCAAGGGAAGAATTGTGATTTCAGTTTGATTTGAATGTAAATGGCTAAAAAATAATAAAAGAACAAATCCTGTGAACATTAGGATAAATTGCATATAGTCTGTTCGAATTACAGCACTTAAACCGCCTTTCCAAAGATAGCAAATACTAATTATCGAAACTGTTAACAGAGAAAATTCGTAAGGGAGACCTGAAAAATGTTGAATTAAAAACCCCAGACTTAAAATATAAGGGGCAGGACTAGAAAGTATGAAAATGTAAATAGCGCTTAAGATCCCAGCATTTTTGCCATAATGATTATAGAAGTGATCTGGAAGTGAAATCGTATTTGAATCTTTAATTTTACCAGCAAAAAAAAGAGCAAACAACAGCGCAAAAAAATAATAAGGAAGACCAAAAATTATCCATGTCTGTAAACCGTATAAATAAACATTCTCCCCAATGCCTAAAATTCCACCATACCATGTCGCAACAAGCGAGGCAATGAAACCTGGAAGACTAAGCTTCCTTCCAGCCAGTAGATACCCTTTGTGGTCTGTTTGAATTTTGCTAGTGGTTTTATAAAAACCTAAAAGCATTAACCCTGAAAAATAGAGCAGCACAATTATTATATCCAAGTAAGACATACTTTATAAATTTTGGTGAGCGCAAAAAATAATTACTGGCGCTGAGCTCTCAATGGTAAAAGTTTCGTTCAAAGATTCATTTGAAGAAAGATTTGTGTAATTATTTACATTGCCATGTAATGCATATTTCAAATTGGTCGTATACATTTCACAATTATTGTTTTGCGGAATCAATGAAACTATTTGACCTTTGAAAGAAGGGAATGAATTTTTACCATTATTACAAAATATTGTAAAGTGATCCGTGATGATTTTTAGATCAATTTTTTCAAAATATCGGTAAAGCAGCATTATATTATTCACTGTCATATCTTCACGTAATCCTGTTGCTCCAATAATTGCTACCTGTTTAATACCATTCATTATAGACCAATCTATGCATTTTTCAAGATCGCTGTTATTTTGATTGGAATCATTAATTATTAACCCATCAAAATTAGTTAAATCATTTACTGAGTCTAAATCGCCAATTATTACATGCGGTTTTAGGCCTATGTTTGTCAGATGATTGTAGGACCCATCTGCGCATATAAGAGTTCCTGCAGAGCGAAAAGCTTTTACGGCTGTCTCATGTTTAGGAAACTTACCGTTGGCTAAAATGACGATTGGGGGTTTGAATGAATTATTCATAAAATCAGTGAAACAAATTTATCGCATTCTCTTACAATTTCATAAAAGTCCTTTAAGGTGATTTCGTAATCAATTTAAATTTTTACCTATAAAATAGATTTTTAAAAAACTTTCATTCTATATTTTTTAAAAACCCCCTTTTAAGACAAATTCTTTATTGATGAACTATTCAAACGATATTAATAAAAAATACTCTTCACATCCGATGCGAAGTTGGTTTATAAATCAAAGTCTAAATCACCCGTTGAGATCAATATTTCTTTCTCTACTAGCAACAGCATTTGTTGGGATTGGAGCTTTTTCATTTATTATAGATGATGATATGATGAAGCTTTTACCTTCTGACCTTGAATCAAAAATTTCATGGGATGATATACAAGACGAATTTGGAAGTACTGAGCTAATTTATATTTCATTTGGTTCAAAAAATGAGTCAATCTTCAACCCAAAGGCATTTGCAGCCCTTTGGGATTTGACAAAAACCCTTGAATCAAAAAATGATATTGAAGAAGTGTTTTCATTAACCAGTGCAAATCGAATTGACAACATAGATGATTTTATGGAGGTTGATGTTATACAGTCTGAGCGCATGCTAACACAACAAGAGATTGATGAGATTCAAGAATATCTTGATAAAAATCCATCATTGAAAAAAAGATTTGTCAGTGAAAATAATGAATATTTTGCTTTAACCGCGCAACCTTATAGCAATGAAACGTTTGACAATTTTTCAAGAACAGTTGTAAAGGAAGCTGGCATTATTCTTCAGGACTACGAAGTTCACTTCGGCGGTAACGCTTACATTTCAGGTATAATGCCGGGATTGATACGTAACGATGCATTCAGCTTGATGCGCTTTGGTTTATTGATCATGATTTGTACCCTGCTTTTAAATCTTAGAAGTATTGCTGGGGTATCCATGGTATTAATGGTTATAGTTTTATCGTTAGTAGCAATGGTTGGTGCGATGGGATGGATTTTCTATTTCACAGGATCTAATAAATTCTTATTCACATTAGCAAATACATCTATGCCAATTATTTTATTAACAATTGCCAATTCAGATGGCGTTCATATTGTTTCCAAATTTTTCAGAGAGATGCGAATTAAAAAAGACTCAAGGAAGGCAGTTGCAGCAACAATGGATGCGCTTATTATCCCAATCTTTATTACAACAGTAACGACCATTTCAGCTTTTTTAATTATGACCACGTCTCCAATTCAGCCCTTGATAGGTTACGGTATTTCAATGTCCATTGGTATCTTTTGGGCGTGGTTTTTGAGCTCGCTACTTCTTCCTTCTGTTATAGGTTTAAAGAAATGGAATGCGAATTCAAGCGCCTTTACTAAGCCAAGTTTTTTTGAAAAAATAGTCAATATGCTTGGCACAGCTGTCTTGCACCATCCTAAGCGTGTACTAGCAACAGGTCTAACTATAGTTAGCATTGCTCTGTACGGAGTTTTTCAAGTCACTGTTGATGTGAATATGAGAAATTTCTTTAAGCCTGGTACGGAGATTAGAGACAGTATGGATTTTATGGATGATGAAATGAACGGCACCGTAGACATTCGCGTTAGAATTGAAGGAGATTTAAAAGATCCAAAAACGCTACAAGATATGAGCACCTTGCAAAGCTTCATGGAAAAAAATGAACAGGTGTCTACCAGTTTTTCAATTGCTGATGTGGTGAAACAAATGCACCGGACAGTAATGAATGATGACAAAAATTATGAAATCATTCCTGATAATCGCGGCAAAATAAATAATCTTTTCACGATGTATTCTATGTCAGGCAATCCAGAGGATTTTGAAGCATTAGTGGATTATGAATATAAAATTGGACTTATTACAGCGTTTGCAGATGTTATGTCTACAGAACAAATATTTTCTTATACCAACAAACTAAACGATCATATTGAAAACAACTTTAACAAAGATTCTAAAATTGATGTTACTGGAATGATTGTTGTTTTTAGAGATTTAGTAATCATGATTGTAAGATCATCCTTTATTAGCATTTTTGCTTCTTTGTTAGTGATAGGAATACTTGCTTCATTTTTCTTCAAGAGAATTTTGTGGGGTATTTTAGCGGTGGTGCCGCTATCTGCTGCTGTAATTATAAATTTTGGATTTATGGGTTTTTTTGGAATTGAATTAAGCCATGTGACCGCAATACTCTCTTCAATAATTATTGGAGTAGGTGTCGACTTTGCTATTCACTATATTTCACAATATAGAAGACTCTCAAGGACAATAAGCAGCAAAAAAGTAAGCAAGGAAGTAGTAGAAGATGTTGGGTACCCTATTGTTTTGGATGCAGCTTCAAATATGGGCTTTGGTGCTTTGGTTTTCTCATCCTTTGTACCGATACAATACATAGGGGGTTTGATGGTTTTTGCAATGCTTTCAACATCCCTTGGAACGCTTACAATTCTTTCTGCTATTACAGAGCTTCTTAAAAAACGATTAATTCAAGCAGACTTAGATTAATATCAAAATAATTAAAGGTTAAACATGAGTACAAAAACTATTTTATTAAATTTTTTGATTAGCACAACGTGTTTTAGTCAAACAGGAAAAGAGATAGCTATCATGATCGATAAGCTCTCTTCTCCTTCAGACATGAGAAACGAAACGACAATGGTTTTGACTAACTCTAAAGGCAAAAGCCGCACCAATAAAATGATCTCCCAAATTCTAAATGGCTCTGAAAAGCAAATTACTTGGTTTATTGAACCAAAGGATGATAGAGGAGTTGCTTTTTTAAAAATTGAACATTCCGATAAAGATGATGAAATGAGAATGTGGTTACCAGAGTTCAAAAAAATTCGCAGAATTTCATCAAAAAGAAAAGGCGACTCATTTATGGCTTCAGATTTAAGTTATGAAGATTTATCCAATAGAGAATTAAAACACCATACATATAAACGCTTAAACGATGAAGTGGTTAGCAATATTGATTGTTATGTCATTGATGTTTTTCCAGGTGTTGATGCAAAATCAACCTATTCAAAACATACATCCTGGATTGACAAATCAACATTAAATATCATAAAAGAAGAGTCGTTCGATAAAAGGGGAGAGCTAATAAAGAAAAAAAGATTTTTGCACAAAAAGATAAAAGACTATTATGTAATGAGTCAGATTGATGTTGAAAATGTTCAAAAAAAACACACCACTAAGGTTATCTTTGATAAAATAGAGGTTGATCAAGGCATAAAGTCCTCATTATTTCAGGAAAAAAACTTAAAAAGACTGCCTAAATAAACGATGCCTGTAAAAAAAATAATTTTGGTATTATTGAATTCATTTTTTTTATGGTGCCAAACAAGCATCACTGGTGAGATCAATCCTTATGTAATGACTCGCACTTCAGACAGATCTCAAATTGACCTACCATTTCGCTTGCTCTCGTTTCAAATAGATCATTCTTTTAATGCCTTTGATATTAAAACAACGTCTGGATTAGAATATAGATATTTAAGCAAAGAACCGTTATTTACTCTGCGAGAAGCATATATTTCTTTCTACCCAAGTTGGGGAGAAATTAAAGCCGGAAAACAAATACATTCATGGGGATCAGTAGACGTAATTAATCCTACTGATAACTTGAATTCATACGACTACTATTATATGTTCAAGGCAGATGCTGGAAAAAAGATTGGCAGTCTATCATTATCATCAATTTTTTACTCAGAGAGCTATCAAGTTGAATTAGTGTTACAGCCAAAATTCTCACCTAATAGAATACCATATGCTGAAGATGATTTTCCGCTGGCACCAGATTTGAAACCAAATATCAATCATAAAATAGAAAATGAAACTGAATATGGATTTCGATTTCAAACTTCATTACTGGATAGCGATGTGAGCTTCTCTTTTTTTAATGGGATAGATAGAATACCTAGTGTTTTCAAGGGTGCGTTTTCCTCTGACTTCAAGGAAAGCACTTTTGATTTAGGCTATAGAAAAACTTCAGTATACGGAACCGATCTTGTGTCATTCATTGGTGATTTTACGCTTCGAGCGGAGGGAGCTCTATATCGTACAATTAATAAGCCAATTGAAGATGATAAGGAAAGTTTAAAGTATCTCCTAAACCAGGAAATCATATACTCGCAATTTGTGGTTCAATTTGAGTATACTACAGAAAATGATTTAATGTTATCTGCACAATTTATTGGTAGTGAGCTCATTAATAATAAAAGTAATTGGGTTGCACCTGAATCCAATGAGCCAATGGAGTTTCCCATTCCTGAATTTTCACCAGGTATGGGTACCCCTTTTGCAATGTTCACTGATCTAGCACTGCTTGTAAGCTCATCTGGAGTATTGATGGATGATCAGCTTGACATTAGTGGATCTATAATGACAAACCTAAGCGAAACTGGATTGATGATCAGTGTCGGCATTGGATATTCTCCTATACTTAACTGGAAAATTGAATTAGCAACAACGCAGTTCAAGGGAAATGAAAGCCCAATTAATCCATTTACACTAATGGAGGATTTCAGTCACATTCGATGGGGTTTGCTATACAACTTCTAAATCACAGGAATAAATATTTTTTATTTTTTGTTTTTACCCTTCTTCAAGCGCAGGAGTCAATTGACAGCATTGTTTTTAAGATGAATCAACACGCTCAACCCGTTGATATTGAAATGGAAATAAAGGTTACACTTAATTCAAAAAATAAAAAAATAACGAAAGACTCCCATTATAGACTAATGAATCATTTAGAAAAGAGGTATGAGGATGGCAAATTTAAATCAAAGCTATTGTTGCGCTTTATAGAGCCAAAAGAAGTAAGAGGTCTTGCCCTATTAAATTGGAATTGGATTGATGAACTAAAAAATGACCAATGGCTTTATGTTCCTAGGCTTAGAAAGGTAAAGCGCATAAAGCCATCGGAGAGCAGTCGAAAGTTCCAGGGAACAGAATTTACATATGGAGATATTATCGAAGGTGATATGGAGTATGAGAATTATAAATTTTTCAAAAAGGATTATTGCTTTGGTAACGAATGCTATCTGTTAAAAAGAGATTCAAAAAATTCTCGAATAATTTGGGTGGATGATGGGAAGTATCTAATTAGAAAAATTGAATATTTTAACAAGGATGGTATAAAAATTAGAATATTAGAAATTCCAGAGTATGTTAAAAATAATAGCTATTGGACTCCCGTAAAAAGAATAATGCGCAACCTTGAAAATGGCAATTCAACAACTCTTGAGGTTATTAAGGTAGAGTATGATCAAGGCCTTAAAGACAGTAGTTTTTCTGAAAAATATTTAAAGAGATTGAAATTTTAGTTTATATAAAATTTACATACAGTTTAAATGCATATCAGGCTACCTTTGTAGTATATAGTCATGTACTTTTCACATCAATGCTTATCACACCTTGAAACTTCAATGCAACTGATGATTCAATCAGGAAAAAACATTTGAGGTAATTTATAGAATGAATGAAAAACTAATATTAATTGTTGATGATGAAAAGGATATCAGAAATATCATTCGCTATAATCTTGAAAAGCAAGGCATGCGCTGTATAACAGCTAGTGATGGAGTGAACGCGCTCAAAAAACTTGAAAAAAATCCTGATTTAATTATTTTAGATATCATGATGCCTGCTAAAGATGGGTATGAGGTTTGTAAAACAATTAGGGATCAAGGAAACACTGTTCCTATCATTTTTCTTACAGCAATGGATAGAGAATTTGATGAAATAAAAGGCTTGGAATATGGAGGTGATGATTATTTAAGGAAGCCCTTTAGCCCACATATTTTAAGTGCAAGAATCAATGCAATTTTTAGACGAATTGAAAAAATCAAAGAAAAAGGTAAGGTTGTTAAATATGGCGAGTTATCGATTAACACAGATACCTATATTGCAAAGGTTGATGGAAAAGAGTTATTTCTTCCAAGAAAAGAATTTGAGCTTCTCGCATTTTTTATGAACCACCCCAATACCATTTTTTCTAGAGAATCCTTATTGTCATCAATATGGGAAGACGATGTGTATGTGGTTGATAGAACTATTGATGTTCACATTAATCGCATAAGAACAAAACTCATGGGTTATAAAAATTGGATTGAAACTGTTAAGGGTGTAGGTTATAGATTCAGACCAAAGAAGAACTAGTTTTATTGCTCAAAATTCGACAAAAATTATTTTTAACACTTCTACTGCTTCTCTCATTTGGGATGTTTACTCCCACCTTTTTTATTAATCGCTCAATTGATAGTGAAGTAAAAGAAGAAATAACAAGCAGACTACTCTCGCACGCAAATGCCTTTGCATTATTTCTCTCCTCAAACTCTAAACTTTCACTGATCGAGGCTGCAGATAGCTATGCGAATGCAACCAATTTACGTATCACTTTAATTTCCCTAGATGGTCAAGTCTTAGGTGAATCGGGATTGAGCTCAAATGAGGTTATGAAGATGGATAACCACCTTAGTCGACCTGAGGTTTTGCAGGCAAGTCGAGAGGCATTTGGAGTGGCTACGAGATACAGTAGCACACTCAAAGAAGAATACATTTATGTTGCTTTGAAAATTAATGCAGAGAAGGCTTCCTTTATTCGAGTAGCTCAAACCATGGATTTTGCAAAATCATTGATTTCGCTTAGGCAAGGATATCAATACAGAATAATATTTTTAGTCTCTACAATTTTAATCATTTTCACTTTTTTAGTAGATCGCTGGGTAACTTCTCCGATCAGAAACATTTCAAGAGTTGCAGAAAAAATAAAAATGGGTGACTGGTCAGTAAGATCAAGCGTACCTGGAAATGATGAGATTGCTGCATTGGCAAGAAGCGTTAACGAGATGGCAGAAACTCTTGGTGCAGATATTGCAAAAATTATCAAAATGAGTGACGTTCGTTCAGAGTTTTTAATCAACGTAACGCATGAGCTTAAAACACCCATAGCCTCAATAAGTGGCTACATCGAAACTTTACTTTCAGGTGCACTTGAGGATAAAAAGGTAAACCGTTCTTTCTTAAAGAGAGCATTGAAAAATATAAACAGACTAGAGGTTTTAGTGACAGATCTTGTAGATATTTCTAGGATTGAAACGGGCGAGCTTACTATGAATATTATACAAGTCAATATTATCCCAATTATTGAAGAGCTTGTAAAAGATGCGAATGAAGGCAAAGATAAGAAAGATTTAAAAATTTATATTTCAAATAACACTAAAAATAATATAAACGTTGATGCTGACCCCGATAGAATCCATCAAGTCTTTGATAATCTTCTATCAAATGCAATTCGATATACTGATGATGGTGAAATTGAAATAGCTATCAATAGTGAAGCTGGAAAGGTTAATTTTTCAATTAGGGATACCGGGATTGGAATGGATGATGAATCAATTGAAAGAATCTTTGAACGATTTTATCGAACAGTAACAGCAAGAAGTAGGGTAAAAAGTGGAACGGGTTTAGGGCTCTCAATTGTTAAGCATATCATTGAAGCTCATGGATCAAATATTGAAGTTGACAGTAAAATAGGCGAAGGTACAACATTCTCATTCGAACTCAAGCTTAATGATGATTAGCAATATCATAAAATGAATTTTGTAGTTTTAAACTCCTCAAAAAACTGGGGTGGGAATGAGCGATGGCTCACAACAGCCGTAAATGGCCTAGCTGAGCGGGGCCATACAATAAACCTTATTATTAGAAAAAATGTATCGCATTGGGAAAAAATTCACCCATCAATCAACCTTATTGAAGCTCCATTCACTAATGAATTAAGTATAAAGACTAAATCAATTATTAAGGAGCTCATTGATAGCAAAACAGATATTTTGCTTTCTACAAAAAGAAAAGATTATATCTTAGCGGCCCAAATAAAATATTCAAATCAAATTACGCATATCATGAGACTGGGAATTTCTAGACCAATTTTAAAGCGAGACTTCATTCAGCGATATGTACTTTCACATATGGTTGATGGTATTATTGTGAATGCAGAGGCTCTAAAAAGCGAACTGCTTAAATACGACTTTATTCATAAAAATATTCACATTAATAAAATTAAATGCATTTACAATGGGTATGTCCTTTCAAGTTCGAAAAAAGAGCAAAATATAAATAAAGTTTCAAGTTTTTGTATAAGAAGCGCTGGAAGGCTCACTACCCATAAGGGGTACGATATGCTTCTTAAAAGCTTAAAAAATTTAAGGGAGGATTTTTATCTTGAAATTGCAGGGGATGGACCTGAATACTCAGCTTTAAATTCTATGATCAAAAAAAATAATCTTCAAAAAAAGTGTAAACTTGTAGGCGATATGAAAAATACAATTGATTTTTTTGCTGGTGCAGATTTAATAGTTATTCCATCTAGATCAGAAGGAATACCAAACACACTTTTTGAAGCGTGGTCAGTAAAAAAACCTGTCATTGCGACTAATGTTGGCGGAGTATCAGAAGTAGTTGATCATAAAAAAGATGGACTTATTTGTGAACCCAGCGTTGATAGTATATATGCTACAATAAGTGACTATATTAAAAAACAGGAAGACTATAATAGGTTAGGAGAAAGCGGATACAAAAAATTAAATGATAGTTTTTCTATGGATCGTATGATTGATAATCTTGAAAATTATTTTGATATCTTCATCGATTAGTTGGATTTATTAAATGTCATTAAAGAATTCATTAAATGATCCACAACATAAATTTCACCGTAGGATCATTGTTGGTTTTTTAAACACATTATATAAAAATCTTCCTAAGAAAGAATTGCCAGAATCAATAAACAGTATCATAATAATCGCACAGGAAAAATTAGGCGATGCAATTTTATTGCTTCCGTTTTTGAAGGCGCTTAATGATAGATTTCCAGGTATTGTAATTGACTTATGCTGTACGAGTTATAACAGAAAAATCTTTGAGGGAATTTCTTTTATTAGAAACTGCGTTAGCTATAGACCTTATAATCTCAGATTCTCAAAGCTTATCAGATCAGAGCAATACGACGTTTTATACAACCCTAAGAGCGGACCTTCATCCACATTTCATCACATAACAAATAAAGTAAATGCTAACGTAAAAGTTTGCCTTAATGATAGTTACAATAATCCAATTTATAATGTTCATCTGCCTAACGATAATAAAAAGCATATTGCTGAAAAATACTGTGAACTGCTTAACAATTACGGATTAAGTAGCCCCATAGAAAACTGGTTACCAAAATATTTTTACGAATTTCCCTCAACTATTAATGACGGTGAATATGTTGCTCTTAATATGAGCGCAGGTCATCAAAGTAGAAAATATCCATATGAAAAATGGAAAACAATCATCTCGCATATCCTTCAAAATTCAAACATGAAAGTGGCATTGTTTTGCTCTAAAAAAGAAACTAAAGATGCACAAAAACTAAAAACAATTTTTAAAGAAAAAATTCATTATCCTTTAAATTCACCAGATCTTTATCATGCATCAGGAATTATAAATGAATCGGTTTTATTGATCTCATTAGATACATCATTGATTCATTTAGCTGCCGCATTACAAAAACCAATCATCGGTCTTTATAGTAATGACATTTTAAATTATACTAGATATAAGCCATACAATGTTTTGAGTAAAAATGTAAAATCTAGCTCAGAGCACATTCGTGATATTGACCCTAAAAATGTTATAGAAAATTTCGATCAAATAATTAACAATATTACAAAGGCAAGTACTTGAAGATCGCATATGTAACTAAAACCTCCTGGGCTGATCATAGTCCTGGATTTATTTTTTCTTATTTTCAAGCAAATGGAATTTCAGAAAATGGCATTCAAGTCACTTTGATCATGCAGAAACCGGTTAATGAAAAAAAGAAAAAAATAAAGTTTGAAAAGAGTTCAAATAAAAATCTGAAAATCAAGCTCATCAAAAATAGTTTTGGACCTCTTAAGTCTCACGATCTTTTTTACAAAAGAGCAAACAAGTACATCCTATTAAATGATTTTGATATCATATTTACTAGAGACCCTGGATATTTACCGTTTCTTGTTAAAATTAAATCTCTTGTTGGTAAAAAAATATTTTACCAGTCTCATAATTTTTATTTAGACTTTAACATTCATGAATATTCAAGAAGTAAGGATCGAAAAAAATATAACCATAATGAAAAAAGATATTTGAAACTATTAGATGGTATGATGACATTAAACAATCCTCAAAAAAAACTTTACGATAAGTATGTAGATATTCCCGTTTATGCGTGCCCACCAGGATTAAATCCTTCTAAAAAACGAACAAAATATGAAAATAAGGAAGTAGTGTACTCTGGAAGTTTTCAGTCCCTGAAAGGAATTGAAGATATTGTAGATTTATGGAAAACAGAATTAAAGGATTTCAAGCTTGCATTGATTGGGGGTCGAAACAAAAAAGAGCTTTCCTATGTAGATAGCATTATGGATGGAAATAGCCATTCAAAAATCAGTTTACATGACTGGGTCTTTTATAATGACCTTCCTGATCTAATCACCCTTTCATCGGTTGGGTTAATTGTCCTGCCAGAAAATTTCTACAATCAATACCTAACTGCTCCAAATAAATTGTACGATTATATTTCTTTTGGAATGCCTGTAGTCTGTACCGACTTGCCTTCAGTTAGAGATTTAATACCTGATAATCATAAAGGAGTGGTTTTTGTTAGTCCTAATGACACAAAAAATTACATCAAGGAGCTAAGAAGACTTCTTACCGATAAAAATTATTATGAGGAAGCTCAAGAATCAAATATCGCCTTATCTAAATCGCTTTCATGGAAACAGCAGTCGTTTAAGTTAGTCCAATCAATGGGCATGCCGCAGTGAACATTGCAATAATCACTGGACATTTTCCGCCTAGCAAAGGGGGCGGAATAGCTGAATGGGCATTTGGAGTCGCTAGAGAACTTCCAAGGCTTGGTCATAAAACCTCAGTTTATGTTACTCATCGAAAAAATAGGGATTTGTCTATTCATAATGACGAAGAGTTTATATGTAAGCCGATGTATGGAAGAAATTGGCATGAGTTTCATCGATTTTATGCAGCTTATTATATGTGGAAAATATTAAGAAAAGATCCAGATACCATTTTCATTGCAACAACCTGGGGAATGGCTAAACCCTTTAAATTTTTAAAGAAATATTTTCCAAAAAGTAAAATGATAGTTGTAGCTCATGGGCTTGAAATAACTCGACTGAATTCAAAAAGGGAGTTGAGAGCTATTCGGTCTGTTGTAGACTCTTGTGATCTAATTTTATCAGTGAGCAGATTTACGAGAGATGAAATAATTAATAGGTTAAGCGATATTAACACCACTCATGTAAAATTTTTGCCGAACGGCGTTGATGTTGAGCGATTTTATCCATGTGAAGTTGATGATCTTTTTTACAAAAAATACAGCCTTCATCAGGATTCTGATTTGATACTTACCTTAGCTAGAATTATTAAAAGAAAAGCACATGATGATGTGATAAAAGCCTTGCCAGATATAATTAATGATTTTCCCAAAGCGCATTATGTGATAGCGGGACCGCATAGAAAAAAGGATAGCTATTTAGAATCCTTAAAAATACTTGTCAAAGAATTGTCACTTGAAAATAACGTTACTTTTATCGATTTCATTCCAGATGAGGATCTTAAAAAAATCTATTCAGCCAGTAAAGTATATATTATGCCAAGTAAAACTCTTCACAACGAAGGAGATAGTGAGGGTTTTGGAATAACATTCCTTGAGGCCAATGCTTGCGGTTGCCCTGCAATTGGAAGTTATGATGGCGGAATTCCAGATGCTGTTGAGAATGAAGTAAACGGCTTGTTGGTGAAATCAGGTAGCTCAAATGAAATAGCAAAAGCTATTAAAAAGATGTTTTCAGATGAAGATTATAGGTTGTCACTAGCTAAAAAAGGAATTGCTAGAGTTGAGGAATCTTTTACCTGGAAAAAACTTAGCGCTCAAATGATTGATATGCTATAAGACCTAATGTTTAAAGTCTTGTTTGGTTAATTTTTTTCCAGTCAATCTCTTATACGCTTTTTTATACTTTTCAATCTTTTGGACATCAACTTTTGAAAGTGAAGCATAATTTACTCTGCGACTATAATTGTCCATCAAGTCGGCGAGTTTGACTTTTTTTGCTATTTTATTTCCTTTCAACCTGTCAATATAATCAATGTATTTTTCGTTCTTTTTTCTTGAAAGCAGATCGACTGCCCTGCAAACCTTTTTGTCAAACCCTAGAGCTGTTAATTCTTTAATTGATATTTTTCCAGATTCGACAACATCATGAAGAACAGCAACGGTTCTAGACCTGTTATCATTCATCATTGTCATAACTCTAATGGGGTGCATAATAGCAGCTTCTTTATTACGACCTTTTTTACCAGTATGAATGTGAGCGGCTATTTCTATTGCCTTGTTTAAAGAATTTTTCATTGTTAAATATTTTTTAAAAATTAATATAAATTATTTTTTTATTTACTAGAAAATTGATTTAATTCTTAATATTGTCAACTAAATCAGCAACACACAATTTTATAAATAATGATCATCTATAATAGAACAGAATACTCAGAGCTTACTGATGTGCAATACCGAAAAGAAAAAAGGAGATTGCAAATTGAATTACTAAAACTTCAAGAATGGACAATAGCTACAAATCAAAGGGTAGCTATTCTTCTTGAAGGACGTGACGCTGCGGGAAAGGGCTCAACGATAAAAAGATTCATTGAAAACTTAATGCCCAAAGCAATCAAGATTGTTGAGCTTGGTGTGCCAAGCAAAAAACAAGAAAAGAATTGGTTTAAAACTTGGGAAAAGAAACTCCCAAATGAAGGTACTATCGTTTTTTTTGACCGCAGTTGGTATTCAAGAGCTATAATTCAGCCTGCAATGGGGTATTGCACAGAAAGCCAATATAAATACTTTATGAAAAAAGTTAATGCCTGGGAAAAAGGACTTATTGGTAGCGGTATTATCTTAATTAAAATTTATTTATCTATTTCTAAAGAGAATCAAAAATTAAGATTCTTGTTTAGGGAAAATCATGATTTGAAATATTGGAAATTATCTGAAAACGATTGGAAAGCTCATAAGAATTGGCAACTTCTTACAAAATACAAAGAACAAATGTTTGAAAAAACTTCTACTGCGGATGCGCCATGGGTTGTAATTAATTCTGATAATAAAATGATAGCGAGACTCAATGCGATCAGGTATGTGTTGTCAAACATCAATTATTCTAATAGGAAAAATCTAAAGCCTAAGAAGTGGTCAAAGGAATCACCTGTTTATAATATCTCGCTATTTAATACAAGGTTTAATGACTTGAGCAGAGAGCAATACGAGCTCTTAAATAAGTTAAAGGCCCATGAGTAACCATTTAACCTGACTATTTTCAATAAAAAAAGGCCGAAGATATTTACGGCCTTTTTTTATTGAAAAGTGTTATCCTGCTCTACTTAGCCCAAGAAGATTTTAAGAGAGCAACTGAAGGATCTTCCGTGTTTGACACTAGTACGTACCCATCTTTGTAAGCAAGGCCTTCAGGCTCTCCCTCACTCGTTCCACCTGACCCAGAAGTATAATCATTCATTTCTGTAATGGATCCTGAATCGTACTTTGGATTGTTTGGATCTGTAATATCATAAACTACTACCGCACCAGCATCCTGAAGAGTTGTGAGTACAAAAACTTTTCCACCCGCTTCAACGATTACTACTTCTTCGGGCTCAATCCCTTTCCGCTTATCGTCCCAATCCCAGTTGCTTGGTAGGTCTTCAGCCATTCTTATATAACTTTGAGTGGATGGTTTCCCTGATGAGTCAAGCTGGTGAACTCCAATAGTGCCATCGTATTCACCTGCAGTGCAGATCAAACTACCATCAGCATTAACCCATATTCCATCTGGCTCATGCTCAGGATTTGTGAAAGTAACCTTATCCACAAGGACATCTGGAGGATTGTTTATTGAAAACCAGCCTAGTTCATTTGATTCTTGAAGCGTCATATAAACCGTTGTTCCATCAGGTGCGATTTTTACACCTTCTGGCTCAGCCAGATTTCCATTAGATCCAGTATGGGAGATCTTCATATCTTTTACAAGTACCGCTTTATCGATCCCCGAGCTAATATCGTAAATGGAAACTCCTGGAAATCCTAAGTTATCGCATCCACCATCAACGCCATCTTCATAATCAAATTCATTAACGACCACCACGTATTTATTATCAACAGCAATATCAACCGCATCTGGATTGAACCCAAGCTCATAGGGACCTGATTTTTGCAGGCTAGAAGTATTGATTAGATAGAGTTCGCCCCTTTCACAAGCACCTTTAGAAACTACCACCGCTAAAATAGATTCATCTACACTTACATCGATAGATGAGGCGTCTGCATCAGCATCATTGGTTATTTGAACGCTTTGACCGGCCATAGATATGCTGGTTGATGTGATATTTATAAAATCTACTGTATTCTGCTTAGAGTTTACAATTACACCAAGATCTTTGTTGATGAACCGTATGAGCTCAGGTTGCGATTGAGACCCATCTCCAGTTGTGATTTTGTCAACAAGTGTAATGCCAAAATTATCCACAACAAGCTTTTCTTCGGCTACCTTATCTTCGCAGGAAGTTAAAAGAAAAGCAAGGGATAAACTTATTCCTAGTAATAGTTTTCTGATCATTTTAAAATTTTCTCCTATAATCATTTGAAAAATTTTAAGCGCTCTATTTAAATAAATTATTAACGGGGTGTTAATTCAACGTTAGAAGTTGAGTTCAAATTGAACAAGTAACTGATTGTCTTTAACTTCATATTGTGGCTTCCTGCCTTCATCATCAGCAATTTCTTGAGTATCACCAGTAACTTCACCAAGAAAGTAATATTCAACTTTTAATTTTGCATAATCTGTCAAGTTATAGATCGAAGCTAGTGTTAATAGTTTTCTGTCCCATGTTTGAGGATCTTTTAACATGGGGAAGAAATCACTACCACCGGGATCGATCCTTAACTCACCATAGCGAGCTAATAATAAAAGATTTTTTTGTACTTTAGAACTGCCCTCAAAATAAAATCCTCCGCGTTTTAAAAACCCATCCACAGAACCAATGGCTTCAGCTCTGAATAATGAATTCACCACATTGATCTCACCTCTAAAGCCAAACCATGAATGGTCAATATTGGCATCCTTCGATAAGACCGTATCAGGTTCAACAGTTGCGTAATAATCAAAATCGTAATGCAATCTTTTTTTCCAGTCTTCATCATCAATCAATTTACCGGTGTAGTACCAACCTTTAAACCGCATGACTCCTAGCTCCATACCAGCTCTGAGCCCCATTTCATAGGTTTGGCCATCAACTTTTTCACTATCCCCATAAACAAGCATTCTAAATGATTTGTCTTCAGCAGCGTCATCGTAATTGAGCGGTCTTTTGAGAGCAAGCGATGCCCCGTAGTTAAAAATACCGGATGTTCTACTCAGATCAGCATGGTATTGACGGCCTTTCCAATAGGCTGTTCCAATCAGCGGATAAGCTTCCGTCGCTCTTTTTAATGCAACCGCGGGACGGTTTTTACCTATTTCCAATCGAAGATCATTGTTTTTATATAGGAGGTAATGCTTATCAGCGTAAGCACCATTGTCATTGAACCTTAAGCTAAACCTGTACGAAATAGTTGGTGAATAGATAACTTTAAAATCTAGGACCGCCTTATCTATTCGTGTGTAAGGACTTCTAGTTTCAATCTTTTTAAGAAATGTTTCTCGATTACCAGCACCACCTTTTCCTTCAACATCTACAAGCTCCATCTCAACCTCACCGGATAATTCTACATCAATTCCCGAAGGGATTCTAAGCGTTACGGGAGAATCATCTTGGCCCAACAAAATATTTGAAAATGTTATGGTAATTACAATTATTGCAGTTAAAAAATCCTTTTTCATATGTGACCTTTTAAAAAGTTTGTTAATACATTGATAAATCATGTTTTCAGCACTGGAAATTAGGGTATTGATTTGCAAATGCTATGTTAACAAATCATAAACAAATGCTAGACTGGCAGATTAGTGTAGTACAAGTTGGTAATTAAATAATATATTTCCGTTTCAATGCCGCATACCTACCAAAGATTTCAAGCATTCAAAGTAAATGGTTCAAGCTCCGCTCAGCGATAGTCTTAAGTTTGCCTCAATTGATATTGGCAGCAACGCAATGCGTTTGCTTTTTTGCCGAGTAATTAAAAACACTTCTACAACTTTCATTAAAGAGTCTCTCATACGTATGCCATTAAGATTAGGCGAGGATGCCTTTACTATTGGTAAAATTTCTAAAGAAAATGAAGATAGATTAAAAGACACCATACACGCATTTCATTTAATGATAAAAGCCTATGAGCCAATTAGCTTTAAAGCCTGCGCGACAGCAGCCCTTCGTACGGCTTCGAATGGTAAAGAAATCGTAGATAGGATCAATCGCCTTTATGATGTTGGGTTAGAAATTATTAGCGGAAAAGAAGAGGCTCAAATTATAATGTCAAACCACATTGAGCAGCACCTAAATCCAGACAAGCATTATGTCTATATTGATGTTGGGGGAGGAAGTACGGAAATAAGTTTTATCATGAACAGGGAAAAAACATCCTCCAGATCTTTTCCAATAGGCTCTGTAAGAATATTGAAGGGCCAAGTTGATCAATGCGATTGGCAAGAAATGAAAGAGTGGATTACTGAAAAAAGGAAAGAAATTGATGGTCCAATTAAATCAATTGGAAGTGGGGGCAATATAAATAAAATCTTCTCCATGGCTGACCAAAAGAAAAAAAATGAGATCAATATTAAAACTATAATAGAAGTTCTTAACCAGCTAGAGCCGTTGGATGTCAAGCATCGAATTGTTGAGCTGGGATTGAGACCCGATAGAGCAGATGTGATTACTCATGCTGGAAAAATTTATATTTCAGCTATGAAATGGTCGAAATGTAAATCTATGATTGTTCCACATTCTGGTCTTCCTGATGGAATCATTCATGAGCTATATGAAGATTACATTGCATGAAGACACATGGATTATACTTATTTATTATTCAGCGAATTTTATTATTTAAGGTAAATTAAAATTAATTTTTAAGGCTTTGGTTTAATTGAACGAAACATCATCAAATAAGCTTGTTCTTTATTTACGCATTGCAGCCGTTTTTGCAGTTCTATATTTATTCCTAGTAAGTATTGGAATGATTGGATCTGCTTTTAAGGGCTTAGGCCGAGGATTTGCCGAAAGTCTTTTTCAAAGCCAGGCTAGCCCCTTTATTGGTCTTTTCATAGGAATTTTAGCAACTGGCTTGATTCAGAGCTCCTCAACAACTACTTCTTTGGTAGTTGGAATGGTCGCAGCGGGTACCTTTGGAAATGACCCTAAGCTCGCGGTTGCTGCTGCTGTCCCATATATAATGGGTGCTAATATTGGAACCAGTATTACTAATACAATAGTCTCCTTAGGTCACATTGTAAATAGAGAAGAATTTAAACGAGCGTTCTCAGCATCCGTTGTTCACGATTTTTTTAATATTCTTGCTGTTGTTGTTATCTTTCCGTTTGAAGTTATATTTGGAATAATAAGTAGTGCTGCTTATTCTTTATCATCTGTCCTTGTTGGAGCTGGGGGAGGTACTTTTACTAGCCCAGTTAAAATGATTACAAAGCCCACTGTTAAATGGATTGAAGCCCTAGTTCAAAAACAAACAATTATAGATTCGGACGTTTTATTGTTATTTGCTGCCTTATCTTTCCTTTTTTTTTCACTCCGTAATTTGACAAAATTAATAAAGTCGCTCGTTATGCTTAGACTTCAAGCTTTTTTTGATACCCATATTTTTCGCACAACTCTTCGCGCAATGTTCTTTGGGGTTATTATTACTATACTCGTTCAAAGCAGTTCGATCACTACTTCGCTAGTAATCCCATTAGCTGGAGCGGGAATATTAAATCTTAGACAAATTTTCCCCTACACATTGGGCGCGAATATTGGAACCACAGTAACCTCTTTGCTTGCAAGTATGGTCTCAGGTACAATTGCTCCATTGGCAGTTGCTCTAAGTCATTTAATTTTTAATATTCTAGGAATTGGTGTGTTATGGCCTATTAAGAAGGTCAGAGAAATTCCAATACACCTTGCAGAATGGTTTTCTGATCTTGCAACAAAAAATAAACTGTATCCATTGTTATACATTTTCATCGTTTTTTTTGTAATTCCGTTAAGTTTAATTTCAATTGTTAGGTAGGTAGCTATGTCAATATTCAATGATATAATAAAAATATGGAAGTCAGATAGCCTTCTTTCTCAGGCCTGGGATGATTCCATTGCTATGCTTAAGCTAAGTCATGAGATCTTCCTAAAATCTTTAGAAAGTTTTAATTCTCCTGAGAGCCTAAAAGAGATCAAAGCTCTAAAAAAAGAGGACAGAAAGATTAATGATTATCAAATGACCGTTAGGAGAAAAGTCCTTACTCACTTTTCTATAGGTGCGAGCGCTAGAGAAGTAACCAATGGTCTTGTGCTTGTTGATATGGTAGTTGATATTGAGCGAATAGGAGATTATTGTAAAAATATTTCAGACCTAACTCTTATGAAAGAATCGTCAATAAATTTTGGTGAACTTTCAGAAGAAATTTCTAAAATTGAAGAAGAAGTCAAATCGAGGTTTTCAAGCACTATAGAGGTGATCGAAAATCAAGATGAAGATTTGGCGTTTACCCTTCAAGACAAATACAGAAAAGCTATTTCGGCTGTCTCGGACAATATTGTATCAGATATAGTAAGCGGAAAAACGAAACTAGGTAGCCAATCTAAATCCGCAGCTCTCGTTCTTTATGTAAGATACCTAAAAAGGATTGGGGCGCATTTAAAAAATATCACGTCAACGGTAGTCAACGCATATGATAGAATAGGATATGAAAGATAAAGAGTATTCTATTTTTTGTAAATAAATCTACAATATTTATAAAAAATACTGGTCAAGTGAACTAATTAATAATTAGGTTTTAAGATGACACCATCAAAATTTATGCATCAAATTGAAAGCATATCTCATTGGATGATATATGCCTTAGTCCTTTTTCTGTTTGGCTCAGAAGTACTTGAAATGTTCACCTCGGGTGATATTACAGTAAAAAATATATTAACCTTTTTTATCTATCTAGAAATTATGCAAATGGTTTCAATCTTCTTTGAAACAGGTAAGATACCTGTTCGATATCCGATTTATATATCCATGATTGGACTAGCACGATATATAATACTCGAAGATCTAAAGTTCAATGAAGCTTTGGCTATATCTGGATCAATACTTTTACTTTCTTTGGCCTTAGTAGCATTGGCTTATAGAAATAAGTTAGTAAAATCTACTGGAGATAAAGTAGATAGTATTTAGCGTTTAGTTTCTGAGAGGCTTCCCAGCTTTAAGCATAAAACGGATTCTATCCTGAGATAGCTTTTCACCAGTTAGCGAAACAAATGCTTCTCTTTCAATATCTAAAAGATACTGTTCATCAACAGACTTTGTTAACCCAGCCTTATCACCACCAGTAAGAATGTATGCAAGTTTTTTTGCTATGAGCTCATCGTGCTCTGAAATTTTCCCCTGGGCTTTAAACCCTTTGACAGCAATCGCCATTGCTGTACGTCCTCCTGAGCCTGGCAGCTTAAGATCATCTCGGTACCTTGGAGCTTCATACCCATCATTCAATATCTCAAGTGCCTTATCTTTTGCGGCCTTAATTCTTTGATCGTTATTTAGGATCACGGTATCTGTTTTAAGAAGGTATCCTAATTTCTTTGCCTCAATTGCACTTCTGGATACTTTTGCAAAGGCAATCGTTTCAAATGCCTTTTGAGATACTTGAAACGCATTTAATATTCCTGACCCGCTATTCTCTATCATATTTAAAAGTATTCTTAAATTTCCCCCTGCGCCTGGAACCAAGCCTACTCCGATCTCAACTGCACCCATGTAAAGCTCTCCTAAGGCAACTCTATGTGTGGCGGGAGCTGAAATCTCAAACCCTCCACCAAGTGCCAAGTGATGTGGCGCAGCAACTACAGGCCATTTCGAGAATCGAATACGTTGCATAAGATCTTGAAACTGTTTGATGCTGGCTTCAATCTTATCGAAGTCACCTGCATCAATAGTCTGTATCATATTGGCAAGGTTGGCTCCTGCACAGAAATTTGCTCCTTGATGTCCAATCACCAAGCCCTTGAATTTGTCTGAATCCAACAAATCCATCGCATCGCTCATTACTTCACCCATTGATGAATCAATGGGGTTGAGTGTTGGTTGAAGAGCAGAATGGAATTCAACATTCAATACATCATCACCAAGGTCAATTAAGCTTGCGCTCCAATCTTTTTTTATAAGATTCTGCGAAGATTTTTCAATATTTAGATTAATGATATTTGGATCATTTTGAATAGATTTTACTGATGAGCTTATAACATCGAAATAAGTAGTTTCTCCATCTTTAGTCTGATAGAATGTTTCTCTTCCGGATAAAAGCATGTCATTAACCCAATTAGGTACGCTCTTATTTTCCTTTTTCATACGATTTACTGTTGAGCGAACACCCATTGCGTCCCAACATTCAAAAGGACCGAGCTCCCATCCATACCCCCATTTCATCGCGTTATCAATATTTATTATATCATCACTTATTTCAGGAATTCTATTTGCGGAATAGATCAATGAGTCAGCGGTTATCTCCCAAAAAAACTTACCAGCCTTATCGTTATTAAATGCTAAGGATCTTATTCTATCTCCAACATTTTGAAAGTTTTTTGCAGCGCGATAGCTATTAAAAACAACTTTCTGTTGCTCTTTATATTCACCCGTTTTTAAATCAATCGACAAAATTCCATCGTCAGTCTTTTTATAAAAACCTGCTTTGGTTTTTTGACCTAACCTTCCATCTTCGATTAATTGCAATAGAATCTCTGGCGCCTTCAGAACTTCTCTGGATTCATCCTCTTCAAGATTATTATAACTAGTTGCGGAGACATTTGCTTGAACGTCAAGCCCAACAACATCAACAGTCCTAAAAATTCCACTTTTAGGTCTGCCAACTAAAGTGCCGGTCAATTTATCAACCTCTTCAACACTGAGACCCATTTCGATGGCAAGTTTGATAGCATTATTGGCACCATGCACACCAATGCGATTTCCAATGAAGTTTGGAGTATCTTTGGCGTGTACTATTCCCTTGCCTAGGACGTTTTCACCAATTGTCTCCAGCATTTTATAGACCTTTTCATCTGTTTGAGAACCTTTGACCAGTTCCAATAGCCTCATGTATCTAGGTGGATTAAAAAAATGTGTTATTAAAAACCTGGACTTTAGTTTTTCTGGGAAGACATCAATAAGGTCCGATAATGGTATACCAGAAGTATTTGAACAAATAATTACGTCATCTCTAAGATGAGGAATGATACTTTTATAAACGCTATGTTTGATATCCAAATTTTCAGCCACCGCTTCAATAACCAAGTCGACATCTTTTATTTTTTCTAAATCTTTGTCATAAGTACAGGCATCGATCAGATCTGTATTCTTTGGAGTGTATAGTGGGGCGGGTCGTAATGCGGTTAAGGTCTCCACCCCTTTTGTTGCAAGTTCTGTATTTATATCAAAAAGTAATGAGGGTATACCTGCATTACTAAAGTGCCCCGCAATTTGAGCCCCCATTGTTCCAGCGCCAAGAACCGCAACTTTGTTGATCGAATGATCCATTTACATTCTTTTAATTATGGTAGCTATGCCCTGACCGCTTCCAATGCACATAGTCGCAAGGCCCAATGTGGTATCTTGTTGCTCCATTACATTGAGAAGTGTTGTGATTATTCTTGCACCAGAGCATCCCAAAGGATGGCCTAAAGCGATAGCTCCTCCATTAAGATTAATCTTGTTTTCATCCCAACCACCCTCTCTAATAACATAAAGTGCCTGAGCAGCAAAAGCTTCGTTTAGCTCAATTGTTTCAATGTCATCCATTGTTAGGTTGGCTTTTTCTAAAGCTTTTTTAACGGCAGGTAAAGGCCCCATTCCCATCCTATCCCAATGGACACCTGCAATCGTACGCGCAATAATTTCAGCTCGTGGCTTAATAGAGTTTGAGGAGCAATATTCTTCATTTGATACTAGAACAGCTGCAGCGCCCACAGAAATTGGGCTACTCGTCGCTGCTGTAATGGAGCCGCCTTCAATAAAGGCAGGGTTTAAGCTTTTAATTTTTTCTTCATCAGGCTCTCTAGGTCCATCATCTTTTGAAACAGTTGTTTCACCATTAACATTTATAGGAATTAATTCCTTTTCAAACTTGCCTTCATCATACGCTTTGAGTGCTTTTCGATGGGAGTTCATTGCAAATTCTTCCTGATCCTGTCTTGAGATATTTAAATCCTTGGCAAGATTTTCTGCTGTTTCACCCATACCAATGTAGTATTCTTGCTCAGCTAACTCGGGGTGAAAATCTGGTGCAAACCCACCCATAGGAACAGAGAACATATCTTCAACGCCCGCAGCAATGGCAACACTAACATCTCCACACTCCGCAGCAGTGCTAAGCTGATGGATGGCGTCCATCGACGAACCGCAAAAGCGATTGATAACCTTACCGGTTGATTCGATAGGCAAGCCCGCAAGCACCCCAACTGACTTTCCAATGATATGACCCTGAGGTCCTTCGGGATATGCGCACCCAACAACAACATCATCAATACTTTCTTTGTGTATCGTTGGATTTTTATCCATTAATCCTTTAATTACCTGAGCGGTTAAATCATCAGGTCGAATTCCGATCATCTGACCATGTTTGAGTCCGATCGGAGAGCGTACCGCGTCTATGATTACCGATTTATTCATAATATTTTCCTAATAGGGGTATTCTTTTTTTTCAAAAACATATTCTGCGATGTTTCGCTTCAATTGAACAACGTCATTTGATAGACGCATCCGCTCTTCAAATATTTTAAGTTTATTACGTACATCTTCATTCAAAGAGCCAGCGTGTAGCGCATTAAGAATGAGGTGCGCGTTTGACATAACTCGATTTACCATTTCAGTGGAAAAAACTCTAGCTATGTCCACAGCTGTTGGTATAGCGTTATCTGATTCCATAATTTTCTGAGCTCTCAATATCGTACTTTCAGCGGTATAAATATCCGTAAATACATCAGATAGCATCTCAAGAATTTGATGTTCATTTTTTAGGTCTTGAGCATATTGAGCAAGGGACCTGTCAAAGAGATAAAGCGCGAGTTTTTTTGCAGCATCAACTGTGTTGCATTCTTTTGCAAGAGGGGCGTCATCTACAGATTCCTCTGAGGTTAAAAAAGCATCTATTTCCTTTATAGCCTTACGTATTGGAAGCTCGTCCATAAGAGCTTTTTTCATGAAGAATCCAGCAATGATCTGCCTGTTTATTTCATTAGTACC
>CEOV01130695.1_pt1 | contig 27257 bp, 25 predicted proteins | sample 530631 | NCBI WGS metagenome assembly CEOV01 (sample SAMEA2620756, study PRJEB7988) | marine metagenome | isolation source: saline water (ENVO:00002010), including
AGATATCAATCATCTCTTGAACCTCACCTAGCCCTTCTTGTAAGGACTTTCCCATTTCATAAGAAACCAATTCTCCCAACGCTTGTTTATACTCTCTTAGTTTTTCACCATACTGTCGTACAATTTCACCCCTTTGAGGAGCCGGCCTTAGCCTCCACTCTTTAAACGCTGTCGTCGCAGATTGAATTACTTTTTCGTATTCTTCCTGTGTAGTTGTGGTCACCTTTCCAATTAAACGTCCGTCTACAGGAGAATATGAAGAAATTTCTTTCCCCCCCCCAAAAGACTGTTGTCCGGTTGAAGTTCCGTGATTTGTTTCTTTAATACCTAAAATATCTAAAGAGTTTTTAATATCGATCATTTGTTTTTTGTTAGAATTAAGTTACAAAAATAAAAAAAAACTAAAGCGAATTAGCTTTTATGAATAACCGTAGCCGAAGATTGAGCTTTTGGAAAAATAGTTACATCTGCAATGTTTACCCTATCAGGACAATTTATAATATAAGAGATAAGATCAGCAATATCATCCGCGACAAGAGCCTCATAGCCAAGGTATACATCGGAATATTTTTTAACATCTCCTTTAAACCTAGTTTTTGAAAAATTTGTTTCAACCGCGCCAGGAGCTATGTTACTAACCTTTATGTTGTGTTTTGTTAACTCTATTCTCATTCCTTCACTAATAGATTCTACAGATTTTTTAGAAGCGCAATACACCACCCCCCCCTCATAAGTCTCTTTACCAGCAATAGAACTAATGTTTATTATATGGCCACCCTTTCTTTCAACCATCCTTGGAATTACCGCTTTAGACACATATAGTAACCCTTTTACATTTCCATCAATCATTACCTCCCAATTTTCAACATCATCATCAACAAGCGGATCTTTTCCGTGCGCGTTGCCAGCATTGTTAATCAAAACATCAATATCTCTCCACTTTTTATCTAAAGAACCAATTTTTTTAAAGACATCATTTTTGTTTCTTACGTCAAAAACTAAACAAACTACATCTGTAATTTTAGAAAGTGAGTTTTTTAAATCAATCAGAATTTTTTCATTTCTTCCACATAAAATTAAATTAAAACCTAAATTGGAAAGTTTCTTTGCGGTAGCAAGGCCAATACCTGAACTAGCCCCCGTGATTAAAGCAACCCTCATTGTTCTTGACTTTTTGGGTTATTGTTACACGCTTCATCTTCTGAATCTAAATGTTCAAAATCCTCCTGTTCTTGAACCTCCAACTTTTTTTTCTCTTTAACCAATGTCCAAGCCATAATTAAGCTGCAAATTATTATAACATATAAAAACACTCCCTCAAAATTGATCTCAGACCCTAACAAATCTTTAGGGATTGCATAAAACAACAAAATAGTAAGCAATCCCCTAGGAGCCAAAAACAACTCGGGTGTAATCTCTTTAATTTTAATCGTTCTTGAAAACAAAAACAGTGTTATAGACCTCACAAAAAAGATTATAAAAACAATTGAGGCCCCAATCAAAAACGAATTTAGATTAAACAGGTCATCCATCTTTATAGACCAACCAAACAGTATAAAGAAGAAGGTTCTGATGACAAACGCAGACTCCAATGTTACCGTTTTAAAGTCTTCAATAATACCCAGAGTTTTTTCTTCATCATCAATTAAATTATACAAAGCTCCTCTAAAAAACAATTTATAATTATTTAAGATAAGCCCAAACATTAATATAATTATTAGAGATGATAGGTTTAACATCTCTCCAAAAGCATAAAGTATCATTAAGACAGAAATTAATAAAAACAGCTTTGCTTGACCCTTTAACTTTTGAAAAACATAAATTAGAAAATAAGAAATTACTATTGAAAAAGCGGTTGTTCCAATCAAATCCCCAATAATAAAACCATAAGCCCCCGCTTTTTCGCTCACCGGGTTTAAGAACCCTAAGACAGTATAAAAAACTATAATTCCAACAATATCAGAAAACGTACTCTCATAAATTAAAAACTCTCTTTTATTTTCTTCAACAGAGCTTATAGAGGGCAATAAAATTGCTGAGCTTAAAATTGACAGAGGGACCGTTAAAAGCAAAGAAACATATAGGTCTATTTTAAAAAAATGATTTAAAAATAACGCCGCTAAATAAGAGGTCCCCCCCAAAGTAACAATGCTGACCAAAAAAGATTTAAATATAATAAAAACTTTATTCTTTAAGAGTTTTAACCCGAGAGCCCCGTCTAAAACTATTAAAATTAACCCAACTGTTCCCAACACCTCTAAAATAAACGAAAACTTGTTTTGCCAAGGGACATAAATCCCAATAATCATTCCTAAAGCAATAAGCATTAATACCGATGGAATTCCAGAACTCTTTGAAAAGGAGTTAAAAAAATAGGAAATAATAATTATGGAGGCAAAAATTATAATATAATGATATGTTGATAACACGTCCAACATCAAAAAAGCCTCATTATATCGTTTCCATTTGCAAAAATTAATAAAGAAAATAAGATAATCATGCCCCCAATCTGAGCGTATTCTATAACCTTTTCTGGAGCGGGCTTTCTCATTACGATTTCATATAATAAAAACATAACATGGCCTCCGTCTAAAGCGGGTATAGGCAACAAGTTCATAAAAGCCAACATCAATGACAGAAACGCTGTAAGTTCCCAAAAAGTGTACCAATCCCAAGATGAGGGGAACATGCTTCCAATAGCTCCAAACCCACCCATTTCACTTGCTAGGTCATTATCAGCGTTAAAAATCAAAGCAAACTGACTAATATACTCGCCTAGTCTTGTCATAGCTAATCTGTATCCAGCAGGAAAAGACTCTAGAAAACTAAATTCTTCAACGGACAAATTGAAATTATTGTCTAAAGAGAATCCAATTTTTCCATCTTCTGAAACCTCAACTTGCGTCAAACTATAATCCCCCCCCCGATCTAAACCAACGGACACGATTTTAGATTTGTTTTCCAACAGCTCTCTTTTAAACTCATCAAAATATTTGGTTGGAATCCCATTAACAGACACTATAATGTCTCCAGATATTATTCCAGCTTTTTCCGAAAATGAATTTTCACTTACTTCAGCAACCTTAACAACAGATCTTGGAACAAATAATTTTTCCTTTCCACTGTTTTTCCAGTGTTTAATAAAATTATTTCCGATCTCCACCCTTTCAAGAGACTCGTTTCTTACAACATCAACGACAAAAGATTTGTCTCGCAAAACCATGTCTTTGTTGATGTCAGAAAAACGATCAATACCCAACCCGTCAATAGCAATTATCTTGTCTCCGTTTTCAAAACCAATTTCTTTGGCAAAGTCACTACAAATTACACCATTTACCACATCTTCATTTTTAAGATATGTGTCATTCCAAACAAACAGTATCATTGAATAAATAAAAATACCTAACAACAGATTAACAGTAACCCCCCCCAACATTATAATCAATCGTTGCCAAGCGGGCTTAGCTCTAAACTCCCACGGCTCGGGATCTTTTTTCATCTGATCCTTATCCATGCTTTCGTCAATCATTCCAGAAATTTTGACATAACCACCCAAAGGAAGCCATCCAATACCATATTCTGTGTTTCCAACCTTTTTCTTTACTAAAGAAAACCACGGGTCAAAAAACAAATAAAATTTTTCTACTCGAGTCTTAAAAATCCGAGCCGGTATAAAATGCCCTAACTCATGTAGAACAACTAAAATTGATAGACTAAAAATAAGTTGAAGTGTTTTTGAAAGTATTTCCATTTATAATAATTCCCTAGCTAAAATTCTTGTTTCAATATCGGTTTTTATATAATCCTCCAACGAAGGATTTTTTACAAAAGTAATCTTTTCCATACAATTTTCAATAACATCTGACATAGATAAAAACCCTATTTTATCGTTTAAAAAAGCCTCCACCACAACTTCATTAGCCGCGTTTAATACACAAGGCATATTCCCCCCCTTTTCTAAAGAACGATAAGCCAAATTCAGATTTCTAAAAGTTTTTGTGTCAGCCTTTTCAAATGTAAGAGTTGGGTAGTCAAAAAAACTAAATCGTTTAAAGTTATTTTTCACCCTTTCTGGAAAAGTCAGAGCGTATTGTATAGGCAGCTTCATGTCGGGCAGGCCCAATTGAGCAATTATTGATCCATCTGTAAATTGTACAGCAGAATGAATAATAGACTGGCGATGTACTACCACTTCAATTTGATCGGGCTGTAAATCAAATAGCCACTTCGCTTCAATTACCTCTAAACCCTTGTTCATCAAAGAAGCAGAATCAATTGTAATTTTCGCGCCCATGACCCAATTTGGGTGGTCTAGGGCCTCTTTTTTTGTGACCCTTAAAAGGTCTTCTCTTTTTTTCCCCCTAAAAGGCCCCCCAGAGGCGGTTAAATAAATTTTTTCAACAGGATTGTAATCTTCTCCAACGAGACATTGAAATATTGCAGAGTGTTCAGAGTCTACAGGAAAAATACGAGCTCCATGTTGATGACACAAACGAGTGATTAAATCTCCAGCTACCACCAATGTTTCTTTATTTGCTAAAGCAATATTTTTTCCGGACTTTATAGCCCTAAGAGTTGGTTTTAAGCCAGAATATCCAACCAATGCGGTAAGAACAATGTCGATATTATCATTTTCCACCACCTGTTCTAATGACTGTTCCCCAGAGAAAACCTTTATTCCTAAATCAGATAAAACATCATTTACCTCATGGTACCTCTCTCCATTTGTTATAACAACGACGCTAGGTCTGTACTTTATTGATTGAGCAATTAACAAACTTGAATTATTGTTTGCGGTTAAAACCTCAACAACAAACCTTTCCGGGTGCTCGTCAATTACTTCAAGCGCTTGTGTCCCTATTGAACCCGTAGAACCCAAAATAGCAATGTGTTTTTTCTTAATCTCCATTATAATATATATTTTGATAGTTCATCTGCAATTTTTCTGTCGTTTGCAAGTCTTGGAACCTTGTTTTGACCCCCCAATTTACCAATAGACCTCATATAGGACCTGAAAGAATTCTTTTTTAGAACAGTAATTTTTAATGGTTGTAACACCCCTCCTTTTATTAAATCTTTGTAATATGTGTTTAACTTTTGTAAATTTCTGTCTAGTTCATTAGAGAACAGGTCTAAATCGCCTACATCGCCCTCAAACTCAATAAACCACTCATGATAAGGCAAACCATTGACAGGGTTAACCTGAGGAGCTAAATGTAGTTCATTTATTCTAAGCGGGAAACTTTCTAGAGTGATTTTTAAACTTTTTTCCACCTCTTCTGCAATAACATGCTCACCAAACGCGGAGGTAAAATGCTTAATTCTTCCTGTAACAATAACCCTATAAGGATCAACACTTACAAACTTTATTGTGTCTCCAATATTATATCCCCACAAACCAGCGTTTGTATTTAGGATTATAACATAATTCACCCCCACCTCAACCTCGCTTAAAGAAATTCTATTAGGGTTTTTGTTAAAAAACTCATCAGAAGTTATAAACTCATAAAATATTCCGTGATTTACACACAACAACATACCAGGCTCTTTTTGAGAGTCTTGATACGCAATAAAACCCTCAGAAGCGGGGTATAACTCCACTCCGTCAACCTTTTTCCCAATCAAATTCTCAAAAACTCTCTTATAAGGATCAAAACTTACACCCCCATATATAAACAACTCAAAATGAGGAAAAATATCTTTGATGTTTTTTCCGGATTTCTTTTTAAGTTTTTCAAAGTACATTTGTACCCAAGGGGGGATACCAGATATTAAACTCATTCTTTCATCAACAGTCTCATTCACAATTTCCTCTACCTTTAATTCCCAGTCTTCAATACAGTTAGTTTCAAAAGAAGGGAGTCTATTTTTTATTAAGTAAGAAGGCACGTGATGAGCTACAATTCCTGATAGCCTTCCAGTTAAAATACCCCCGGTTTTCTCTAAAACAGGACTACCTTGTAAAAATATCATTTTGCCTTTTACAATCGAGGTGTTTCTTGTTTCTGAAATATAAGATAGAATAGCGTCCCTAGCAGCGGTTATGTGGTTTGGCATACTTTCTTTGCTAATAGGAATGTACTTTGTGCCAGAAGTAGTTCCAGAGGTTTTACAAAAATATATTGGTTTTTTGGGCCACAACACATTTTTTTCTCCGTCTATTACCCTCTTAATATATTTAGATAGCTCTTCGTACCCTCTAACCGGCACTCTTTTCTTAAAGTCAGAATAAGTTTTAATCGAAGAAAAATCATGTTCTTTTCCAAAAACCGTGTTTTTTCCACGACAGATTAAATCATTAAACACCTTAGACTGATACCTTATCGCGTTGTGTTTCCATTTTTTGTTTTTAAAAACAATGTAATTAGCAAACGGAAGACTTAAAAATGACTTAATACTCATTTTAAAAAGAAATATAATTTTCAGGGTCAACACTTTCTCCACTCTTCCACAATTCAAAGTGTAAATGTGGCCCCGAAGTTAGTTCTCCACTATTTCCAATCACCGCAATGGGATCCCCTCTCTTAACATAATCCCCAACCTCTTTTAACAAAACAGAATTGTGCTTGTAAAAAGACAAAAACCCCCCCGAATGTTGAACAGCTATTACAAAACCAGTTTCTTTTGTCCAATTACTTGTAACAACAACCCCTTCAGACACGGAATTAATAATTGATCCGTCCCCACTTATTATGTCTACACCAAAGTGTTTGTTTTGTTTATTATATTTATCAATTACCATTCCCTTTAAAGGGCTTAAAAAATAATTATTAACTCTAGGGGAAACAGAAATATAGTCACCACTAGATTTTTCTTCAACCCTTAATCTAAATAAAGAGTCTTCTTTTGAAACATCTAAACTCATCATGTTCCCCACCTCGTTTTTTAACGGGATTCTTTCATTTTCCATTACCTCGCCCCCATTAAGTATTGTTATTAAATTATCCACATACACATCCCTTCCATCTAACAACAGAACTAGAGAATCTACTTTCGTTGCTATTTTCACGAGTTCTTTATGTGTTTCTATTTTAGTTTTTCCTGGTACATATTCTTTTAGTGGTGTAAAAGAAAACAAAATAAAGGTTGTAAAAACTAAAATTAAACTAACCACGAATAATACAGACAAAACCAATAAAGGAGTAATTTTTATTCCAATTCTTTCTTCATAGGTTCCGTCATTTAGTATTACTAAACGATATTTGTTTTTTAATTTTCTAAAAAAACGATATTTTGTATTATCTGTCATAAAACCTTGCAAATATCATAAAAATATACTCATATTTGCTGTATAAATTCAATCGAAATAAAATAAATTAAATTAATTTTAGTTTGTTTACCAAAAGGTATGAAAATTTTGAACATTAAAATCCACATATCAGCGCTATTATTATTTCTAATAATAAGCTCTTGTTCCACAAAGAAAAAGACCTTTGTACATAGAAAATATCACGACATTACAGCGAGGTACAATGGATATTTTAATGGTAAAGAAAGCTTGAAATACGGGATATTAAAATTAGAAAAGTCACATAATGACGATTACTCCAAAATACTTCCTGTTTTTAAATATAATAATATTACAAGCTCTACGGCTCATCACTCATATATGGACAAATCCATAAAAAAGGGGTCTCGAGTCATACAAAATCACTCCATAAACATTAGAAATAAAGAATATTGTAAGTGGATTGATGACAGTTATTTTTTAGTGGCAAAATCATATTATTATAAGGGACAATTTTTAGAAGCGAAAAAGACATTCGAGTTTATTAAAAATAAATGGAAAAAAACAGAATTATCATTTGAATCAGAGTTGTGGATAGCAAAATGTTATATTGCTTTAGGGGACTATTACTCGTCAGAAACGATACTAGAAGAACTACAATCAAAAAAAAAGTTTCCCGAAAGGCTATATAGAGACCTTTATTTAACACTTGCGGATTTATATTTAAATCAAAATTTATTTTCTGAAGCAGCTGATGAATTAAAGTCAGCGTGTAAATTAATTAAAAGAAAAAATAAGAGAGCTAGATTTTATTATATAATAGCCCAGGTTTACCAAGACGCGGGAAATATAAAGCAATCAAAAAAATATTTTGAACTGGTATTAGGTTCAAACCCAGAGTATGAAATGGTGTTTAACGCCAAGATGAGTTTAGCAAGAACCCTTAGGAGCAAAAAAGATCTATATCAAATGAGAAGCAATTTGACGAAAATGATTAAAGATGAAAAAAACAAAGATTACTTAGACCAAATATATTTCACACTGGCTGAAATGGACATTGTTGATAAAGACACGGCATTAGCAATTGAAAACTACGAGCTTTCAACAAAATACAGTATAGATAACGATATTCAAAAATCACTTTCTTTTTTACAATTGGGAAAAATATACTATAACAGATCTGATTATATTTCTTCAAAAACTTTTTATGATAGCGCGTACACATTTATGCCTGAAGAACATTCTCAATTTGAAGAAACCAAAAACACACAAAAAATATTAGAAAAACTAGTAAACCACCTATCAACCATTTCATTAGAAGATAGTTTACAAATGCTGTCGAGTCTTCCCGAATCAGAAAGAAGAAAGATTATTCAGTCTGTTATTGCAGAAATAGTTAAAAAAGAACAGGATGAATTAAGAGAAAAACAAAATAGAGGGTATAGAGGAATGTTAGACAGGGGGATGAGGGACGACAACTTTGGAAGAAATACCTCGGGGGGAAAGTGGTATTTCTATAACCCCGCAACCCTAAGTTTTGGACTGTCAGAATTCAGAAAAAAATGGGGAAAACGTAAACTAGAAGATGATTGGAGAAGGTCTAATAAAAAGACTCTAAACACATTTGATGGAGACTCCACAATATCAGATGTGGGCAGCGGTCAAAAAGATCAAGATTTAAAATCAGAACAATATTACTTAGATCAAATCCCCTTAACCCAAAAAGCAATTGCAGAATCTAACGCAAAAATCATTAACGCCTACTACCAATCTTCAATCATTTATAAAGATGAGTTAGAAGAATTGATAAAGTCTGAAAACATGTTGGAAAATTTAGTTAGAAGGTTCCCGAGTCATAAAGAAATAACACCACTTTCATATTATTTAATGTACAAACTACAAACAGAGAACAACAGCCTGTCAAAATCGAAAAACACAAAACAAACTTTAATTGATAAGTTTCCAGAGAGTAACTATGCAAAATCACTTTTGGACAGTAACTATATACAGTCGGTTCTAGATCATAAAATAAAATTAGAATTAGAGTATTATAATATTCACAACTATTATTTGAAAGATAGCTTTGAATTGTCTTCCTCTCAATCCTCAATAAAACTACAAGAACCTTTAACTGAAGAAAACTTGAAATACCGCCCAAAATATTTCCTAATTAATGCATTATCAGATTTTAAGTTAAATAAAGACACACTTGCGTTTATTAAAAAATTAGAACTCGGAGAGTTAAAATATCCTAACACTAGTGCATCAGAGAGATGCGTGGAGCTGCTTTCAACACTCAATAATATCCGGGGTTTAGAAGAGAGAAACACTACAGCAATTCTAAAAACACCCTACAGGTATAAAGACAACACTAATCACTATCTATTAATAATGTGTCCAAAAGAGGGCACTGATATAAATTATATCAAAACAATAGTTTCTGATTTTAACACCAAAAATTATAGTGTTGCAAATTTAGAAATAAACACAATGTTAATGGGGATAGATCAACATATTTTAATGGTTAAAACTTTCCAAAACTCTTTAGATGTTTCAGCTTATGGAAAAACATTGTTTTCCAATCCAGATTTGTTAAAAGAAATAAACAAAACAACATTTAAAAAAATTATTATTTCTCAACAAAACTTTATAGAATTTTATAAAAACAAAGATGTTGATGGCTATTCAAGGTTCTTTGATAATAATTATTTAGAAGTTAGATAAACACAAAAAATATGTTATTTTAGCACTATCAAATGAACTACAAATATGTTTTCAAACAACAACAATATGAAAAATTCAACAAACAACTCATCTGTAGTTAACACAGTTGGAAATGGCACCGTAATTAATGGAGATATTCAATCTAAAAGTGACATTAGAATTGACGGAACACTAAAGGGGTCTGTTAAAACCGAAGGAAAACTGGTTGTAGGTTCTTCAGGGGTCGTAGAGGGTGATGTGGTTTGTTCTAATGCTGATATTTCTGGAGAAATAAAAGCGAAAATCACCGTGTCTCAACTTTTATCACTTAAATCAACATCAAAATTAAACGGAGACATTGTAACAAACAAACTTTCAATTGAGCCGGGGGCTACCTTCTCGGGCTCTTGTAGCATGGGCGCGGTTATTAAAGACATAAAACATGCGGAAAAACAAGAGAAAAAAGAAAGGTCCGCTTAATAAATATCTTACACTTACCTCTGTTTCATTCCAAATGGGTGTTGCGTTTTATCTGGCCGCATATTTAGGGTCTTATTTAGATGAGAAATATATGTTTGAAAAAAAATGGAGCACAATTTCCCTTATCCTAATAGCTTTATTTTTTTCCATTTATAACATATTAAAACAACTAAAAAAAATAAACAATGAAAAATAATGTTTTAAACTTCCATGGTTGGCTGGTTTTTACACTAACACTGTCGTTTGTAATACATAATTTTATTGTTGACCCTTCCCATCTGTTATTTTTATACAGTTTAAATTTTTCTATTGCAATTTTTGTTTATTGGCTGGTTTTTATTTTAAGAAACAAACAAAAAGAATCCCTGGGATATTATTTTTTAGCAGGAACACTTATAAAGTTCTTGGTTTTTTTCTTTATAATATTACCGGTTTTTAAAGAGGATGAGGTTGTTACAAAAACAGAGTTTTTTTCCTTTTTTACCCCCTATGTCATATCCTTGTTTGTCGAAACGAAGTGTTTAATTTCTCTGTTAAATTCAGACGATTAGTTTTTCTTTTTTTCTTTTCTTAAATTATTCAAAAAAACACACACTCATATTAATAGAAATATCTATTTTTGGGCCGAACTTAAAAATATAAATTAAGTCTATTAAAATGAAAATAAAAACTACAATTTTAACGCTTGTATTTTCCACATTTTTAAGTTTATATTCATTTGCTGGAGAGTCCCCAGTAAATTCTACGGTAGAGAGAGATGTTAGGGTAGAATATGGCGAGTTTAAAAATCATCATCTACTAGACAACCACTCGTTCAAATTATTTAAATATGAAACAGACGAAAAGACCAAATACGTTTCTTTTCCACTTCCGATAATTTTATGGGATAACGGCGTTCAGACATTTTTGTCCTCAAGGTTTTATTTTGGAAAAAAAGTAGTAGAACATAATGGTAGCTTCTACAAACTATATCACAACAAGATTTACAAAACAGATAAATTAGGTACAATAAATTATGATGAAAACGATAAGGTATTAAATGAAATGCCTCTGGATTTTTCCATCACAAAGAACGTTGTTCTTATTTTAATCTGCCTGGTATTAATGCTGGTAATTTTTGGTAGAATGGCTAAATCCTATAAAAACAATCCCATACCAACTGGAATTGGGAGGTTGTTGGAGCCAATCGTACTTTACATAAGAGACGACATCGCTAGACCAAATATTGGAGAAAAACACTATAAAAGATACATGAGTTTTTTACTTACAGTATTTTTCTTTATTTGGATTGTAAACCTTTTTGGACTTACTCCAATAGGGTCTAATGTCACGAATAATATTGCTGTAACCGCTTCATTAGCAATTCTTACTTATTTAATTACAACATTTACAGCAAACAAAAGTTATTGGGGTCATATTTTTTGGATGCCAGGGGTTCCTGTTCCAATGAAAATATTACTAGCACCAATTGAATTATTGGGAACAATTATTAAACCGTTTTCATTAATGATACGTTTGTACGCGAACATTACCGCTGGTCACGTAGTGTTAATGAGTATATTAGGACTGATATTTATATTTAAAAATCTGCTTGGAGGAACACTTTCATTTGGGTTGGCGTTCGCTTTATCTTTATTAGAACTGTTGGTGTGCGCTCTACAGGCTTATATATTTACAATGTTATCTGCTCTTTATTTTGGTTCTGCAGTTGAAGAACATCATGATGAGCATTAAAAATATTAACTAGAATGTTTAATTTAAATTAATTTAATTATGGAAATCCCTAAAATTATCGGAGCTGGATTGGTAGTAATCGGAGCTGGTATTGGTATTGGTAGAATTGGTGGTTCTGCAATGGAAGCCATTGCAAGACAACCAGAAGCTACTGGAAAAATCCAAACAGCTATGCTTATTGCAGCCGCTCTTATTGAGGGTATTGGATTTGCCGCTTTATTTGCGGTATAACAAAACCAACAATCAAAACTACAAGGGTTGCTTGTAGTTTTGATTTATTTAAATTAACAAATTAGAAAACTAAAAAACAAAATGGAAAAATTACTTAACGACTTCTCAATTGGATTGTTTTTTTGGCAAACACTGCTGTTTGTAATATTAGTGTTCTTTTTAAGAAAGTATGCTTGGAAACCAATTTTAAATGCGGTCGAAGAAAGAGAAGAGGGTATTAAAAACGCTTTAGATTCAGCAGAAAAAGCTAAGGAAGAAATGGAAAATCTTAATGCAGATAATGAAAGAATTTTAGCAGAAGCTAGGTTAGAAAGAGATAATCTGTTAAGGGAAGCTAGAGAAATAAAAAACAACATTATTAACGAGGCAAAAGATCTAGCAAATACTGAAGCGGATAAGATTTTAACCTCTGCCAAAGAGCAAATTAACAACGAGAAGATGAAGGCGGTTACTGAGTTAAAAAATTCAGTAGCAGATCTTTCAATTGATATGGCTACCATGGTTTTAAAATCAGAACTAAAAGATGCCAACAAGCAAAAAGAATTAGTTTCAGAAGCTTTAAAGGAAGCAGAACTTAACTAATAAAAAAATGAAAGCGACCAGACTCTCTTCAAGATACGCAAAATCACTACTTAGTTTAGTGGTAGAGCAGAACAAAACAGAAGATACTCTTTCTGATATGAAGCACATTATAAGTGTGTGTTCGGAAAACAAAGATTTGTCTTTATTGTTAAAAAGCCCAATTGTAAAAACAGACAAAAAGATATCTATTTTATCTGAAATATTTTCAAAATCAGTTTCAGATGTAACAATGTCTTTTATTCACATTATTACATCTAAAAAAAGAGAAATGTATTTAGAGGGTATAGCGGAAAGTTTTATTTCCCTATACAAAGTACACAATAACATAGAAACAGTAACATTAACAACCGCCGCTCCAATTGATGGAAGCACAAAATCAGAAATTTTATCTTACATTAAGAAAAACGGAAAATCAGATGTTGAGTTAACAGAAATTATTGATGAGGACATATTAGGTGGGATAATTGTGAAAATGGGAGACAAACAATTAGACGCAAGTGTAATCAGAGATATAAAAGAATTAAAGAAAATATTTAACAAAAACCTTTACATAAAGAACTTCTAAAAATAAAAACTAAAACAATGGCAGAAGTAAAACCAGCTGAAGTATCAGCAATTTTAAGACAACAACTTTCAGGTTTCAAATCAGAATCTCAATTAGAGGAAGTTGGAACAGTATTACAGGTAGGAGATGGTATTGCTCGTATTTATGGGCTTACTAATGTTCAATCAGGAGAATTAATTGAGTTTGAAAACGGATTAAGAGCTATCGTACTAAATCTTGAAGAAGATAATGTTGGAGCGGTACTTTTAGGGCCTTCTAAAGGAATTAAAGAGGGAGACACTGTAAAAAGGACCAATCAAATTGCATCTATCAATGTGGGTGAGGGAATGCTAGGTAGAGTTGTAGACACAATGGGTAATCCTATTGATGGAAAAGGGCCTATAGCAGGAGAAACATATGAGATGCCAATTGAAAGAAAGGCCCCCGGTGTAATTTACAGACAACCTGTAAATGAACCGCTACAAACGGGATTAAAGGCGGTAGACGCTATGATTCCAGTTGGTAGAGGTCAGAGAGAGCTGATTATTGGAGATAGACAAACAGGTAAAACAGCCGTGGCTATTGACACAATTATTAATCAGAAGGAGTTTTATGACAAGGGTGATCCGGTATTTTGTATTTATGTTGCAGTAGGTCAAAAAGCATCTACAGTTGCAGCTCTCGCAAAAACTTTAGAAGACGCGGGAGCTTTGGCGTATACAGTTATTGTTTCTGCAAACGCATCTGATCCAGCTCCTATGCAATTTTACGCGCCACTTTCAGGGGCTGCAATTGGTGAGTATTTTAGAGATACAGGAAGACCAGCTTTAATTGTGTTTGACGATTTATCAAAACAGGCTGTTGCTTATAGAGAGGTGTCTTTATTACTTAGAAGGCCTCCAGGAAGAGAGGCGTACCCTGGAGATGTGTTTTACTTACACTCTAGACTGTTAGAAAGAGCCGCAAAAGTAATTAATGACGATACCATTGCTTCTCAAATGAATGACTTACCAGAATCCTTAAAAGGAAAAGTAAAGGGTGGAGGATCTTTAACAGCGCTTCCTATTATTGAAACTCAAGCGGGAGATGTATCTGCATATATTCCAACAAATGTAATTTCTATTACTGATGGTCAGATTTTCTTAGAGTCTAACCTTTTCTTATCCGGTGTTCGTCCTGCAATTAATGTAGGTATTTCTGTATCTAGGGTAGGCGGTTCAGCTCAAATTAAATCTATGAAAAAGATTTCAGGAACATTAAAACTAGACCAAGCTCAATATAGAGAGTTAGAGGCTTTTGCCAAGTTTGGTTCCGATCTTGATGCCGCTACAACAGCTGTAATTGAAAAAGGTAAAAGAAATGTTGAAATCTTAAAACAAGGACAGTATTCTCCATTAAGAGTAGAAGAACAGGCCGCTATAATTTATTGTGGAACAAACGGATTGCTAATGAATGTTCCTGTTGAAAAAATTAAAGAGTTTGAAATAGAGTTCATTTCTTTCATGCATGAAAAGCATCAAGATACATTAGACGCTTTAGCTGCTGGTAAATTAACAGATGAAATTAAATCTACAATTGAGAAGGTAGCGGCCGATCTTTCTCTAAAATACGCTAAATAATTATGGCGAACTTAAAAGAAATACGTTCTAGAATCACCTCTGTAGGGTCCACAATGCAGATAACATCTGCAATGAAAATGGTATCTGCCGCTAAATTAAAAAGAGCTCAAGACGCTATTACCCAAATGAGACCTTATGCAAATAAACTTACAGAGTTATTAGTAAATTTAAGCTCAACATTAGATAGTTCTGAAGGTGGTGTTTATTCTAAAAAAAGAGAGTTAAAAAAAGTTTTATTCGTCACCATAACTTCTAATAGGGGGTTGTGCGGGGGATTCAATGCAAACATAATTAAAAAAGCAAAATCTTTAATAGAGGATGAATATAAACATGTGGAGGTTGATTTACTTTCTATCGGAAAAAAATCTTCAGAGCATTTTACTAAAAATAATTATAATATACTTTCAACTCATGATGATTTATACTCTAATTTAACTTTTAGTAATACTTCAGAAATTGCTCAATCTATAATGGATCTCTATTCAAATGAAGAGTATGATAAAGTAGTGTTGTTGTACAACCAATTTAAAAACGCGGCAACACAGATTGTAATGAATGAACAGTTTTTACCCGTTGAATCTCCAGAAGAATCGAACGAGTCTATTGGGGATTATATTTTTGAGCCAAATCAAAAAGATATTGTTGAGAGTCTAATTCCAAAATCTTTAAAAACACAACTTTTTAAAGCGGTTTTAGACTCACACGCCTCTGAACACGGGGCAAGAATGACCGCAATGCATAAAGCTACAGACAATGCTGGTGAACTTAAAAAGGAGTTGACATTATCTTACAACAAAGCCCGTCAAGCGGCAATTACAGGAGAAATCCTAGAAATTGTAGGAGGAGCAGAGGCGTTAAACGGTTAAGAATACCTAAAATTAAATTGTTAAAAAACCCCTATAATATAGGGGTTTTTTTAATTCAACATATATCCTAAATATTATATTTGTAAAAACAAACTATATGGAATTTAAAAATATTTTAGTAGAAATATCCAATAATATTTCCTACATAACAGTAAACAGACCAAATCAATTAAACGCTCTAAATTCAAAGACAATTACAGAGTTAAATATAGCAATCAACTATTCTGAAAAGAGCGATGAAGTAAGATGTATTATATTAACAGGAGCTGGAGAAAAGGCTTTTGTGGCTGGTGCGGATATTAAAGAATTTGCAGGTTTTAATACTAAACAAGGAGAAAATTTAGCGAGAGAAGGACAAGAAATGTTGTTTGATTTGTTAGATAATTGTACCAAACCAACTATTGCAGCTATTAACGGATTTGCTCTTGGTGGGGGGTTAGAACTAGCGATGTCTTGTCATATTAGAGTTGCGTCAACAAACGCTAAAATGGGATTACCGGAGGTTTCTTTAGGCGTTATACCTGGTTACGGAGGCACTCAAAGACTTGCAAATCTAATAGGAAAAGGAAAAGCTTTGGAACTAATATCAACCGCTGGAATGATATCCGCTGATGAAGCATTAAAATGGGGGCTCGTAAACAATACATGCGAACAAGAAGAATTGATTTCGTTTTGTGAAAAAATTGCTTTCAAAATATGTAGAAATTCAGCAAAAGCAATTTCTTCTGCAATAAAATCAGTAAATGCTGGTTTTATTGACGGTGTTGATGGTTATGAGGTTGAGAAAAAAGAATTTGGAAAATGTTTCGGAACCGATGAATTTATAGAAGGAACAACAGCATTTTTAGAGAAAAGAAAAGCAAATTTTAATTGAATCCATTAAAAAAATTAGCGGGACAAACTGTAATTTATGGTTTAAGTAGTGTTGTCGGAAGACTGCTTAACTATCTGCTCGTACCACTTTATACCCGTTATTTTTTACCAGAAGAATATGGAATAGTAACAGAACTATACGCATATGTGGCGTTCTTAGTAGTTATACTTACTTATGGAATTGAAACAGCTTTTTTTAGATACTCTCAAAAAGTACCAAACAAAAGAACTGTATATAGCACCTCTTTAATTTCGTTGTTAGTTACATCTAGTGTTTTTATATTTATAATTTTTTGTTCAGCTCAGCCAATATCAAACTGGCTTCAATATCCAAACAATACAGACTATATTAAGTTTTTTGCACTAATAATAGGTCTAGACGCTGTATCTGCTATTTCATTTGCAAAATTGAGAGAACAGAATAATGCAACAAGATTTGCTTTGGTAAGGTTGTTAAACATCTTTATAAATATTGGTTTAAATCTGTTTTTTATTATTTATTGTCCATATGCACTTGAAAAAGGATTACCATCAACAGATTTTGTAAACTCTATTTACCAAGAAGGATATGGTATAGGATATATTTTTATTGCTAATTTAATAGCAAGTATCATTACTTTCCTCATGTTGCTTCCAGAAATGATAAAATCTGTATGGATCTTTGATAAATCATTGTGGAGAAAAATGATGATCTACGCTTTTCCTTTATTAATAGCAGGATTAGCGGGAATGACTAACGAAACTATTGATAGGATACTTTTAAAACATTTATTGCCCCAAAATTTAAATGTTTCAGCAGAAATAGGTTTGTATGGGGCTTTTTATAAACTATCTATCTTAATAGTACTTTTTATACAAACATTTCGTTTTGCGGCAGAACCATTTTTCTTTGCTCAAGAAAAAGAGAAAAACTCAAGAAAGGTATACGCGGAAGTAATGAAGTATTTTGTTATAATTACTTCTTTTATTTTTTTAGTAGTTACCATGTTATATGATTTTATAATCCTCTTTTTAGGAAGTGGATATCATGATGAGAGAGGTTTTCTTACCGTATCAATTCTGTTAGCAGCTAATCTATTTTTAGGAATTTATTACAATTTGTCTGTTTGGTATAAATTATCAGAAAAAACCAAATACGGGGCCTACATGTCTATTTTTGGAGCGCTAATTACTCTATCACTAAACTTTTTACTGATACCTATTTTAGGTTTTGTGGGGTCCGCTTGGGCTACTTTGGTTTGTTATTTATGTATGTCAATAGTTTCTTTCTATTTGGGCAGAAAACATTATAGAATTCCCTACCCAATCAATAGAATACTAATGTATTTAAGTTTAGTTTCTGTATTATTTTTTGCAAGTATATTGTTTAATTTAGGTGTTGTTATTAAAATCTTATTCATACTGCTGTTTATATCTATAGCATTTATATTAGAAAAACCTAAAAAAGCAGTAATTTCAAACCCTAAATTATTTGATTAAGATAAAATGAACATTAAAGTAGTAAATAAATCAAAACATAAATTACCTCAATATTCCACCGATGCGTCTGCAGGAATGGATTTAAGAGCAAACCTTGAAGCGTCGATAATCCTAAAACCACTTGAAAGAGCAATTGTAAAAACAGGGATTTATATACAACTCCCTACTGGTTATGAAGCTCAGATTAGACCAAGAAGCGGCTTGGCGTTTAAAAAAGGCATAACAGTTTTAAATTCTCCAGGCACTATAGACGCGGATTATAGGGGAGAAATAGGTGTAATCCTTATAAATTTATCTTCAAAAGAATTCGTAGTTGAAAATGGAGAAAGAATCGCTCAAATGATTGTTGCAAAGCACGAGCGAGCGGAATGGGTAGAAGTTGAAGTATTAGAAGAAACACTTAGGGGATCTGGAGGATTCGGAAGTACGGGAATAAAATAATAAAGTGGGAAAAAAATCAATCATATTTATAGTTTTTAATCTCAGCATTTCTTTTTTAAGTGCTCAGAATAATTTTTTTAGCGACAAAAGAATAAACAATCAACATCCCAAGGAGGACCAAGACAAACTGGAGTATCGGTATAAGAATTATTTCTATTCCGCACTAAAACAAAAATCATTAGAAAACTATAGTCAGGCAATTAATTTTTTCGAACAATGCATTGAATTAGACAAAAAACAAGCGGCAGCATACTATGAGGTATCTCAAATTTATTATTCTCAAGAAAAGCTATTAGAAAGCTTAAAATATGCAAAGACAGCATATGATTTAGAACCTAAAAATAAATGGTATTCCCTTTTTTACGCGGAAAATTTATTCTCAAATAAAAAATTTTATGAGGCAACAAAGGTCTATAAAAACTTAATAAAACAAGAAGTTAATAATGAAAGTTACTACATTGAATTAGCTCTTTGTTATATTTATAATAAAGATTTAAAATCAGCTATAAAAACCTATAATTCTTTAGAGAATTTAAAAGGAATTAATCATTATACAAGTACTCAGAAATATAAGATATACCTTGAATTAGAAGACCTAAAAAATGCAGCAAGAGAATTAGAGTTATTTTTAAAGGAAGATCCATATGATATTCAAGTTTATGAAATGTTATCTGATTGTTATATCTTAGATAATAACCTAGAAAAAGCATTTGAAGTTTTAAAAAAACTATCTAAACTAAACCCTGGTTCAGCGGGAGTGCATTTAACCTTGTCAGATTTTTATCTTCAAAAAGGAAACATAGAGGAATATCAAAAAGAATTAAAATTAGCTTTTCTGTCGAAAAAGTTAGATGCACAAACAAAAATTAGAAAGATAGTGCCCCTGTTGACACAGGTCTTTGAGAACGATTCTTCAAATCTATTTTTTGTTGTGGAGCTTTGTGAAATATTAGTAGCAACTCACCCTGAAGATGAGATGAGCAATTATATCTACGCGGATTTACTCAGGTCAACTAATAATTTAGAAAAATCGATAATTCATTATAAAAAAGTCGTTAAAATAAATCCAAACCAACAAGACGCTTGGATAGACCTACTTTTTTTAGAGTTACAAGAAAACAGGATAGATGATTTGATTATAGACTCAGAAACAGTAATAGAACTTTTTCCTACAAATCCTACATTTTATTATCTAAACGCCCTTTCTTACTACACTATTAAAGAGTATCAAAAAGCTATTGAATCTATAAATAATGGGGTTCATTTTGTTTTTGAAAACCCCACCCTGTCTTCAGAAATGTACTCTATTTTGGGTAATTCTTATAACGAGATAAAAGAATATGAAAAATCTGATTTATCATATGAAAAATCGCTGGAATTTTTACCAGAAAATGTTATGGTTTTAAACAACTACGCATACTATCTTTCTCTTAGGGGAGAGAATTTAGAGAAAGCAAAAAAAATGTCAAAAAAGACTATTGAATTATTTCCTAGAGAAGCAAACTACCTAGACACTTATGCTTGGATATTATATAAGATGAAAGATTATGCCTCTGCTAAAACATTTATGCTTCAAGCAATTGAAATAGCAGAAAGTAAAACATTTTATAATCATATGTCAGATATTCTTATAGAGTTAGGAGAGTTTGAAGAGGCTGAAAAATATAAACTAAAAGCTCAAGAGTTAGAAGATGAATAAATATATCCTTATAATCTTTATTAGCTTAGGAGCTTCTTCTTGTAGTTTGTTAAAAAACAACACTATAGAAATTGAAAAAATTACTAATAAAAACAATATTAAAACCAGAGTTAAAGAGCTAAACATCTCACCTAATTGGCTTTCAATAAACTCAAAAATTAAAATAGAGAAAGAAGGACAAAACACGATTGTTAATGCTAATATTCGAGTTAAAAAAGATAGTGTTATTTGGGTCTCTTTAAAAGCTCCATTAGGAATTGAAGTTTTAAGGACCCTGATAACACCTGACTCTATTTATTTCATGAGCAGAATGGATAAAACGTATTTTATCAAACCCATTTCTCATATAAAAGAGGTGGTGAAAACAAGTATAAATTTCTTTCAATTTCAGCAGATTTTGTTTTCTTCGCCTGATATTTCAAACCGGGAATTAAAACTTTCTTTTAATAAAGAAGGAAAATATATTTTAAGTTCTGAAACCACATCTTATACTATTAGTCAAATTTTTAGAATTGACAAAATGAATGTTTCAACCCAAGACGGGCATCAACTTAAAATTAATTTTAATAACCATGCTTATTTTGAAGAGGTAAATTCCTATTACCCCCAAAACCTAAACATAGAAGTAATATCTAGTGAAAACTTTGCAGCTTCTATAGATTTTTCAAAAATCATATTTAACAAAAAATCATCCCTAAGTTTTAAAATACCAGACTCTTATGTCAAATCAGATTAGATGTTTTTTGTTTTTTTTCTTTATAATTAGTTCTGTCTCTTTATTTTCTCAGAGTAAAACACAGTTACAAAAAGAAAAAGAGAAATTAGAGAACGATATTAAACAAACAAACAATAAACTTAACAAAGAAAAGAAAAAGAAAAACTCAGCATTATCACAATTAAAATTATCAAACAGAAAAATTAAACAACACAAAAAACTATTATTAAATTTAGAAAACACAATAAACTCTAAAAACACAATCATAAAACGTATTGAGAAAAGCATTGAACAGACAGAGTCTGAAATTACACAAAAGGAGAAAGAGATTATCTTTTCTAAAGAAGCCTATTCAAAATTAATTTATCAGACACACATTTGGAAAAACACCTATAACGAAAGTTATTTCTTAATATCGGCCTCAGATTTAAATCAACTATACAAACGCAAACAATATCTAAAACAGCTTACTATACATAGATCAAATCAGATAAAGAAAATTGAAAGAATAAAAAGAGAGTTGATTGAGAAAAATGAAGAATTATCTCAAAAGAAAAATGATTTAATTACCGAAAAACAAAATAAAGAACAGCTGTTTATTGAACAAACAAATCAAACTATAATATTAGAAACAGAGAAACAACAAAAAGAACAAATTGTTTCTAAAATTAAGAAAAATGAACTTTTTTATAGAAATCAACTTAATCAGCAAAAGTTACAAGCTCAAGAAATCGAGGATCAAATAAAGACAATAATTGAAGATGAAATAAGAAAGGCTAGAGAAGAGGCTGAAAAAAACAACTCAGGATCACCCCTAACTCCAGAAGCTTTAGAGCTTTCCTCCAAATTTGAGTTAAATAAAGGTAAATTGCCATGGCCTTTAACTAAGGCAAAAATTACAGAAAGGTACGGTGTACACAAAAATAAACACATAATTGGTGTTGAAACAAAAAATAATGGCATAGACTTTGAAACAGATGAAGGGCAGTTGGTTAGAGTTGTTTTTGACGGAACAGTTTCACGAATATTTTATATAAAAGGAAAAGGAAAAGCTATATTAGTAAGCCATGGTGGATATTTTACTGTTTATTCGGGACTTAAGGATCTTGTTGTAAAAACAGGAGAAAAAGTGATTTCTAAACAGAAAATTGGATCAGTTGTTACTTCCGAATCTAATGGGGCAACAGAACTTCATTTTGAAATTTGGAAAGGAAAAACCCCACAAAACCCAGTTAAATGGCTTTACAAGGCTAAATAATAAAAATTGTATAAATTTGCATAAAAATTAAAATTATGAACTCAACATTTTTGGTCGCGATAGGACCATGGCAGATTATTTTAATTGTTTTGGCACTTTTATTAATGTTCGGAGGAAAAAAAATTCCAGAGTTAATGAAGGGGCTAGGCCAAGGATTAAAGGAGTTTAAAAAAGCCAAGAAAGAGGTTGACAAAGAAATTGAAGATAAAGACGAAAAATAGTCTTCATACATTTTGAATTGAAACATTACACTTCTTATAAAGACACAATAAAAGCAATTAATAGCGGGAAATCTTCTTGCTATACTATTGTGCAAGATTATCTAAAAACCATTTCAGAAAAAAACCCTGAAATCAATGCGTTTGTTCAGGTTTTCTCCGAAGAATCGTTACAAAGAGCAAAAGAAATAGATCAAAAAATATTAGAGGGAAGAGCCGGGAAATTGGCCGGAATGGTTATTGGAATTAAAGATAATATTTGTATTAAAAACCATAATGTTACAGCCTCTTCCAAAATATTGAAAGGATTTGAGTCTTTATATAACGCTACCGTTGTTGAGAGGTTAATTAAAGAGGATGCAATAATTATTGGTTCATTAAATTGTGATGAATTTGCTATGGGTAGCGCAAGTGAAAACTCGATATACGGACCAGTAAGAAACCCTTTAAATAGAAACAAGGTACCGGGAGGCTCTTCTGGTGGGTCTTCATCTGCAGTTGCGGCAAAAATGTGTTTGGTAGCATTGGGATCTGATACAGGGGGATCTATTAGACAGCCTGCATCTTTTTGTGGTGTTGTTGGTCTCAAGCCAACATATTCACGAGTTTCTAGATATGGCTTAATTGCTTACGCTTCATCTTTTGATCAGATTGGACCACTAGCTAATAATGTAGAAGACACAGCTTTGGTTTTAGAAGTTATAGCTGGAATAGACAAAAATGATAGCACTTCATCTTCAAGAAAGGTTGGTAATTACACCTGTGTTAATACTAAAGAAAAAAGAAAGATAGCTGTTTTGTTAGACTGTTTAGAACTAGATGGTTTAGATAGTGAAATCAAGAATAGTATTGATAAAACCATAGAAGAACTAAAACAAGAAGGGCATGAGGTGGAATATCTTTCTTTTCCCTATCTAGATGTTTTAGTTCCAACTTATTATGTTTTAACAACGGCTGAGGCGTCGTCTAATTTAGCTAGATTCGACGGTGTTCATTATGGGTACAGGACAGAGCACCCAAAAAATTTAGAGGACACATATATTAACACTAGAACAGAAGCTTTTGGTGAGGAGGTAAAAAGAAGGATTATGTTAGGAACATTTGTTTTGAGCGCGGGTTATAAAGACGATTATTATAAGAAGTCTCAACAAGTAAGAAGAATTGTTCAAGATAAAACAAATGAGATTTTAAAAGATTTCGATTTTATCCTAAGCCCGACCACCCCCCACACCGCGTTTGATATTGGGAAGAAGCAAACGGACCCTACCGTAATGTATCTTGAAGACATTTTTACTGTACATGCAAATATTACCGGAAATCCCGCAATTTCTCTTCCTATGTACAAACATACTAATGGAATGCCTTTTGGCTTACAATTATTATCTAAAAAGTTTTCAGAGAGAGAATTGTTGTCATTCTCATTAGAATTAATGCATGAATACACTAAAGATGGAAAATAGAAATATCTTATTGGTCATTCTATTAACATTAATAAATCTAAATGTTTCACTTGCTCAAACAGATACTATCTTAATTGAAGAAATTAATGAATTAGACTTACTCGATTTAGAAATTTCTTCTAAAGTAGACACTAAATTAAGTGTTTTAGACTCCGGATCATTTGCATATAAAGACACTAAAACAAAAATCGACGAGTGTTATTTACTTTCTCCAAAGGAACAATTAATCTATGAAAGATTAAGAAAACTTGACGAATCCTCACCTATGGATTTTCCATATAATAAACATACTCAATTTTATATTGATAGGTATTTAGGAAAAGATGTAAAACTAGTGAGTAGAATGTTAGGTGTTTCATCATATTATTTTCCAATGATAGAACAACATTTAGATAAATTTCAATTACCATTAGAATTAAAATATTTAGCCATTGTTGAATCTGCCTTAAACCCTAAGGCAAGAAGTAAATCTGGAGCAACTGGACTTTGGCAATTTATGTACCTAACAGGAAAAGAGTATGGATTAGAGGTCACTTCTTATATTGACGAAAGGCAAGACCCTCTAAAATCTACAATTGCCGCGTGTGAATACTTTGTAGTTTTATATGAAATATTTGGCGACTGGAATTTAGTTTTAGCGGCTTACAATGGGGGCCCTGGATACTTAAAAAGATTAATTGCGAAGAAAGAGATAAATAATTTTTGGGATCTGCTCCCATATTTAAGAAAAGAAACTCAGGGCTATGTCCCTAAATTTATTGCTATGACCTATGCTATGACTTATTATAAAGAGCTTAATATAGAGATCCACAAATCCAACCTAAACATACAAGAAATTGATACATTTTCCTTTAAGAAACAGGTATCGTATAATTTAATTTCAGATATGTTTTGTGTATCAATAGAAACATTAAACTACTTAAACCCATCCTTTAAAAAAGAGTTATTACCCGCAGGAGAAACTATATGTTTTCCTAAAGAAATTATCATGGACGTAGTAAGAAATGAAGATTATTTTTATGAGTATTTAGAAAAAGTAGACAATAAAGAAATTCTTGTTGACGAAATTCGATTGGTATATGTGGTGCAAAAAGGAGATTATTTAGGTAAGATTGCTAAACAGTACGGTTTAACAGTTTCCAATATAAAGGATTGGAATAAAATGCACTCAGATAATCTTTCTATTGGAGATAAATTAATTTTATATATACCAGATGAAATTTAAATATATTGTTACCGCCACAATTCTTTTAATGTTTTCTTGCAATAGTGAAACCCCTAAAAAGAAGATATTATCTGAAAATACAGGCAAACAAAATGAAGTAATTTTAGTTATAGATGATTCAGATTGGGAGGGTTTTGCCGGAGTTATTTTAAGAGAAATATTTGAATTTGAGATTGATGGACTTCCTCAACCAGAGCAGATTTTTAATCTTGTTCAGATTAACACTTCTGAATTTAGTCGTTTTTTCAGAACCCATAAAAATATTATGTTTGTTGGTAGTGATTATAAAGACTCATATACTAAAAACAAATGGGCGAAATCACAAATTGTCATGTACTTAAATTCTAATTCTAACGAGCGGGAGTTTAAAAAGTCTTGTACTAAATCTTTCAATTTTCTTAACAGAAAAGAACTAGAAAATATTAAGCACTCTTATAAGAGAGCTCATAATACAGAAGCAAGAAAACACCTCAAAGAAAGTTTTGGAATAGATTTGTTTTTACCTACCGAATATTCCGTTTCATTAAAACAGGAGGGGCTGTTTGTCGCAGACTTTCATTCATTTAATGAAAAACAAGATTTATTAAAGTATATTTTGGTTTATGAATTCTCCCCAAATGAAATAGACAGCATCCAGACCCAAATAATAAATTTTACAGACTCTATTTTGAAAGATAATATTAAAGGATCTATTGATGGAACTTTTGTTCAATTAGATAGAAGGATGCCTTTATCTGAAATAGACGGCACATATAAGGGAATGTGGACTTTAAAAAATGGGTTTATGGCGGGTCCATTTATTATGAAATCTAGATATATTGGTGATAGAATTATCGTATCTTTAGGGTTGGTTTTCTACCCAAATGAAAAGAAAAGAGATTATGTAAGAACCTTTGAGGCCATTCTTTAGTAAACAAGAATCTTATCTGTTTTTAAAATTTCCGACCCGTTAAATATCTTATATACATATACTCCTTTTTCAAAATCTTTAAAAGATATATTCGTGTTATCTGAAACTAAATCTTCATTTATAACTAACTCACCTGTTATAGTAAAAATCTGAATATAACTCTTACTAAGTTTATACGGTGTATTGATTGTTAGTTTCTCATCAACAGGGTTAGGATATACCTTAATTAATAGAGGGTCTACAGAGTTTACCGAAACCGGAAATATATTTAAATCGCTTTCCCAGACCCCCCTTCCAAAAGTAGCCGCCCTTATTTTTCCAGCTGTATATTGAATTTCTAACTCTCTTATACTTACATGAGGCAGTCCATTATTAAACAATTGCCATTCTGTCATTGTGCTATCTTTGTGATATACCCCAATATCTGTGCCAATATACAAGTCGTCCTTCGCGTAAGATTGGAAAACAATACAGTTGACAGGTAAATTTGGTAACTGTGTTCCCGAAATATTTACCCATGTATCTCCAGCGTCATTACTTTCAAAGACCTTATCATTTTCATTAAAAGAGGACAAAGTAACAAACACCCTATCTGGATTAGTATTAGAAACGGTAACATCTGAGATGCTGCCTGCAGGAAGCCCGGTTTTAATATAGTTCCAATTTACACCATTGTCTTTTGTTACCCATAAACCCGAGTAAGTAGCAGCATAAATATAATCTAAATCAGAAGGAGCTAAAGCGATTGTTTTCAATTGCCCATATGTAGGGGATATTGAGTCCCAAGAAGCGGCGGCGGTATTACTTTTATACACGACATTGTAACCCGCAACTAAAACATTATTATTTAAGGGATGCATTTTATAAGGAGTAACCCAAGCGCCTTCGTAACTTACAGGCTTAATATTATTCCAATCTACACCCCCATTATAAGATACTTTTATTCCACCATATTGAGATGAGGAATAAATAATATCGTCATTATACGGATC
>CEOV01028996.1_pt1 | contig 26072 bp, 31 predicted proteins | sample 530631 | NCBI WGS metagenome assembly CEOV01 (sample SAMEA2620756, study PRJEB7988) | marine metagenome | isolation source: saline water (ENVO:00002010), including
GAAGAAGAAGGTGTTTCTGATTTTGATCAATACGCCATAGATCCAGATGCAAAGCTTGTCTCAGATTTTTTTGTTGATGATAATCCTGAAGATTGGATTCAGGCTTAATAATTTAGGTATAAATCAAAAAATTAGTTGATAAAAGAACTAACTCTTTTTCCATTGAATCTATAAGTGCATTGTTCATCTTTAGTTGTGTGTACTTAGGATTTTTCCATAAATTTTCTTCATAAACTTCGCCTATAACTGTATAGGTAGTGTTGGGTACAACTGGTTTTAAGTACTTCACGGTATGCTCAAGGCCAGTAGCAATCTTCCATTCACTAAACTCATTAAGTTTTTGAAGAATTATACAAATTGAATGTAGCCCCGAAGCTACAAGTTCCTCAAAAATAGAGTCTTGAGCTTCGTTTTTATTGAGATGAAAAAACATAGGGTCATAATTTGTTGCAAAAGATATTATTTCATCTTCTTTAATGATGAATTCATCTGATTTAATTTTATGGTTTAAAAACATCTGAATAAAAAGGGGCGGGTATTAAACCCACCCCTTTAATTTATTACACTTGCTCTTAGTAATTTTCAACTAAATAATGAACCAAAACTGCGTTAAGCGTTGTAGTTCTAAAGTTTTCAATATCTGAGCGTAACATACCAGCGTTAGCAGGCTGTGCAATTCTTACCATTGGCACATCATCTAACAAAATAGTATGAATTTCAGTAATTAAAGCATCTCTTTCAGGTCCTGCAGCAGTTGTAAATAATGTATCCATTTTTTCAACAAATTCTGCATTGTCATAACCTTTATAATTTTGAAATGCTAGTTGAGGATGGTGGTTCAGTCTCCAATAGTAATATGGATCTGATAATGCAGGAGTTGAGTCCCACAGCCAAGCCTCGAAACTATCATTTCTAATACTTGCTTCAAAATCTGTAGCAGAAGGATAAACGCTTATTGTTGCGTTTATTCCAATTTCAGCTAACTGATTCGCAATTAATAATGCTACGTTACTTGCATAGGATCCTGGTCTTACTGCGTTTACAGTAATTACCATATCAAATCCATCTGCATATCCAGCATCTGCCAAAAGTTCCTTGGCCTTATTTACATCTCTGCTATAAGATCCCGGTGCATTTGGAGCTTTAATAACTTCTGGTAGTTGTGTGCTAGCAGGTGCTCCATACTTGCCCATAACTCCAGCAACAATTGCGTCTCTATCAACTGCAAGGTTGATTGCTTGCCTAACTCTTTTATCTGCAAATTTTTCATCTGCAAAATTCAAGTGAAGCTCAACTGATCTACTTTCTAATGCTTCAGTAATAAGTACTTTACTATTTCCTTCAGCGCTAGCTAATTGATCATAATCGACCTTGAAAGTATAATCAGCAGCTCCAGATAGCATTGCTTGCAATCTAGTTGCTGAATCCGGCACAGCACTTATAACTACATCAGAATATGTTGGTGTAAACTTGTTCCACCCTGGATTAAATGCTAAAACAGCACTTTCACCAGCACTAAATGATGCAAGGTTATAAGGACCATAGTTTGCTGAATTAGATGATAACCATTCTTTTGCCCATGGATCATCATCCGTAGCGTGAGACTTAACTTCTGTTGCATCCAAGATTGTTCCTGAATACCAAGTCAAAGTACCAAGCGTAAATGGTACATTGGCTACTACGTTAATAGTAAAAGTTTTATCGTCTATTTTGGTTATTGGACTTTCTGTGTTCCAAGAACCTACACCCATCAAAAACCTGAATACAAAGTCGTTAGCCAACACTCTTTCAAATGTATAAACAACATCATCAGATGAAATTTCATTGCCATACGGACTCTTCAATCCATCTGGCAAGGTAACTGTTATGTTGCCATCAGCGTCGACAGTATATGATTCACAAATAAAACATTGCACATCATTTATTGCAGGTTGTATAGATGGGTCATCTTGAGCCTTAAACTCAAAAAGTGCACCGCCCCAAATCGCAGCTACAGCTGTACTTGCTGTACCCTGGTAAACAGCAAAGTCCGCATTGGATGGTAAAGCAGGCATTAACATTCTAAATGTTTCACCTGTTTTTTGACCTGTTGGACTTTCTGTTGCGACAGTTGTTGCGGGTGCATCTAATGATTCTGAGCTTTCTTCAGTTACAGCTTCTTCCGTTGATGAAGTATCTGCATCTCCACCTCCGCAAGCTGTTAACATCATAGCTAGAATCAACAAGATAATGCTTGTTTTTTTCACAGTATCTCTCCCCCTAACTAAATATATATATTTATTTATCTAATTTTAATATTCCAGAATGCAACTTTTTAGCGTAAATGTTTTACTTTTGTTAAATGATTTGCAGGGTTAATCGGTTTCTACTAAGTCAGCACTACCAAGCATGTTGCCCATTCCTGCCAAAATAGCAGTCACAAATAAAATTTCTACAAATTGTTCTTGTGAAAAATCTTTAAGGGCTTTTTCAATTATTTCTTTTTCCGCACGTTCAGATGCTTTGGAAAGTGAAATATGGTTTACAAGTTCTAATATATTTTTCAAACTGTCATCAAACTCATCCAATTTGTTGTTTTTTGCATTAAATATTTCTACTTCAGACACTCCATTTTTCATAGCTGAATGCTCATCTATAGATATACAATATTTACACCCAGATATTCCAGCAAGTCGGAGGCGAATAATTTCCTTAATCTTTAGATCTACGGTACCGTTATAAAATATTTTTTTATAGAATTCTTCATAATACACTTCAGCGACTTTTGGATTTGATCCAAATACTTTTAAAAAAAATGCATCTCCTGTTAGATCAATTGACTTAGTTATGTTTTCTTTCAAAAAATGTGGTAATTTTTCATCTGAAGCTGGTTGATATAAATTTTTTATACACATGATTACAAATGTGGTGGATATTCGAATTTAAGTTGAAACTCTTCCTCAAGTACTCTTGAAAAATCTAGAAGATCACTATCGCATCCCCTTTTTGCAATAATTTGAATACTAAATGATTCAGAATTGTTATTTCTAACAAATGGTATTGATATTGCTGGGTACCCACAAAGAGATGAGAGGACAAGGGGCTTAATTAAATTTAAATCCCTTGGTAGTTCTTCCCCGTCAAGATCTACAGTTTCATTTTCAGGTGATGGTGGGTGCATGAGTTGAGCAGGAGCAATTAAAAAATCAAATTTATCAAATAACTTGTCCACTGATTTAACAATTAAATTTCTAGCTCTTTGTGCATTTAAGTATTCTGTAGCAGAGAATTCAGAACCCATCTGAACAAATTGTTTTACATCACCTCCAAAAAGATCAGGGTTTTTTTTAATTGGTTCCTCAAGAAAAGCTGCGGATTCTGCAGTTAATATTAGAAAAATTGTAGAAATTACCTCATCAATATTCCAGCTAGTAGTTTCTGAGCATTGATATTTTTCTTCGATTGAACTCAAGGCTGATTGATACATTTTTTTAATACTCTTGTCCATAGGACTAAAATATTCCGAAAGAATGCCGAGTTTATAGTCTTTTTTATAATTTATATCTTTTTCTAGATCGTATTGGTTTGATATTGCTGAAAATAAAATAGCACAATCGGTTACAGTTTTGGTGATTGGACCTACAACATCAAGTGTCCAGGCCAGGGGAACTACTCCTTTTAGTGATATTAAATTTATTGTTGGTTTGAAACCTACAACAGAACACAATGCTGCCGGCTCTCTTATTGATCCGGCAGTGTCTGAGCCGAGAGCACCAATAGCGATTCCACTAGCAACCGCTGCTGCTGACCCACCAGATGAGCCACCAGGAATTGAATTAAGATTCCAAGGGTTTTTAGTTGGAGGAGTTACCGCTCCATAAGCATACTCATGCGTGTTTGTTTTCATTCCAACAAAGCTACCATTAGACTTTAAAATTTTTACAACATCTGAGTCATATTTTGCGACATTATTTTTTAAAGATTCAGAATTTGCTTCAGTTTTTAAATCTTGAACGTCAATTAAATCTTTCACGGCTATTGGTATATCGTTTATATAATGCTGATTGAGTTCCTCATTTTTATGACGTTTAGATAATTTCAGATATTCTTCGGAATTAAAATTAACCAAAGAGTAGATTTTATTTTCGACTTGTTTTATATGATCAATCTGTAAATTTATTATTTCAGGGAAAGACACATTCCCCTGCTTATATAGTTTATGTAAACTTTCAATAGTAAGAAATTTAAATTCAGTCATATAAATCTGTAGGAATAAATAGTGGTGATATTTTATACTCTTCAGAGTCAAAAATATTTTTAATATCTAATAAGATACTGTCTTTTTGAGACAAAGCTTCATCTGCAGTTTCTTTTGTTCTGTTTTCTTCAAAGTTGTTTTTTTTCATACAAATTTATTTATAGATTATTAACATATATTTTAGTAAGAAAAGGATAAGCATGGAATTTGAATTAAACAAAAACAACACGGGTCTGCTTGTAATTGATATGCAAAATGGGTTTTGTCATGATGACGGTTCTTTTGGAGGCGCTATGGGACTGGATATTTCTCCATTAAAAGAATCAATAAGTGGGTGTGTAAAGCTTTTAGAAACAGCTCGTAAAAATGAATATCCTATTGCATTCACAAGATACATATATAAAGAAGATTATTCAGACGGTGGGGTTTTAGTAGACGATTTAATGCCTGGCCTTGCAGAGGTAGAATCTTTAAAAGCGGGCACATGGGACATTGAAATTTTAGACGAGTTAACTCCTAATGAAGGAGAAACTGTTGTAGATAAAAATCGACCAAGTGCTTATTACAACACCAATTTAAATGAATGGCTAGAGGGAAATAATTTAAGTCAAATAATTTTGTGTGGAGTTACTACAAGCATATGTGTTGAAACTACAACAAGAGATCTCAGCCAGGAAGATTATAGAGTAGTTATAGCATCTGATGCTGTAAACGAATTAGAACCAGACAGGCATGAAGTTGCATTAAAAACATTGGCTTTTGGTTTTGCTTGGGTTAATTCTGTTGATGAAATTATAAGTAGGATGAATTAAGAAAATTCTTTTTTTAACTTTCCAATAAAATTTTTCTCATCAAAATAAATTAACTTTTCAGGGTATTCGTTTAGTGTATCTTGAAATATTAAAGACTTCATTTCAGAGAATGTGATTAGATAAGTTGGAACATTTCTATCATTTAACTCTTTGGTGTCTTGAGATGCTTTAAAGGTGCATGTAGCACAATCTCCAACAACAATTATCACAGAGTCATAAGTTGTAGAAAAATCAAACCATTCAATTGGTGTTTTCTTATCAACTTGAGATATTTTTTTCACATCAATTTTAAATGCACTATCAAATCGACTTAGAATACTTTCAACTTTTAAATGAGATTGCGAATTAGGGTTAAGCATTGAATCAACCAACAACACTTTACTTTTTGAAATATCTTTTTGTACCTTGGAGGTAGTGCTCGGCAAATAATCACTACGAGGTTTTATTTGTATTACCTTTATCATTTAATTTCCTTAGTAATTGATATACCAGAGCCAAAACAAACCATTGAGTAACCACCCGGAGATCCACCAGTAACTAAGATTTTTATGTTTTCAGGAGATTTAAATAATTTAACTTTGTTATCTAAATTTTTATCAATAAATCCATGTAGACCACGATTTTCTAAATCTGATTTTTCAAAAATACATTCCTCAAATAGCAAATTTTTTATATCATCTGGATTCATTCCTGAAGCGCTAAATCTTTGCGCATGCTCAGGTGACATAAGTATCCAAACATCTTGGTTATAAAAAGCATTGTAAGTCCATGGATTAAGCAGTGTGTGTCTTAAAGCATCAAGTAGTGTATCAATACTTTTTGTTCCCATGTCTACAATTTCATGAGGAGACTGAGATGAAAAAACTGTAACTGTTGATTGTTCTCCATCTATACCATTTCTAATGTGGAATTCTTTCCATGGACTTAAGTCAATGTTTTCAGCAAAACAAAATGAAACTTTGCCTAGATGTCCGAGTGTAGAACTATCTAAAATATCTGGTTTTGCATTACAAACATTTCTTAAAAATAAATATACTGCTCTACCAATTGAAATTGACTCACCCAATCCTGGCCCAATAGAGCCTCTTCCACCGGTAATGTTTAACTCTCTTGCTTGGTTTCCAGATATTAGAAAAAGCGGTGATTGGCTATGAACTGTTGTTACAACGGTTTCAATATTAAATTTTTTATCCAAAAGCACATCTATGCATGTTTTGTAAGTCTTCCAAGCTCTTGGGCTACAGCCAGCCAAAACTGCATTTGATGCAAGTTGATAATAACTAAATGAGACGCCTATGCTTTCAATATATTTATAAATCTCATTTCTTAGTTTCCAATCATCACCAAGCATCTTTTTTACTTTAAAATATGAAGGAGTTACGACTGGAAGTCCTTCTCCCCAATCAATTGGGGTTTTCTTAAAATAAAGAAAATTACTCATCTAATAATTCATTTAGAAGCCTATCTTCTAAAATAAACTTTTCTTTTAAATCCATTTTCTGGAGCTTATCTATATTTGCCATCAAAAGCTCAACTGTTTTTTGACTGCTGTCTGTCACCTTTTTTGTATAGTTCTTGATTACGTCATCGACATTATTACGATTAACTATTTCATTTATAATGCCTGAATATAGTAATTTTTCTAAATCCACATTCTTTGAATTTATCAAAATTTCAAGGGACAAAGATCTTGACAAGGCTTCCGATATTCTAGATACCCCACCTCCTGCAGGAATTAATCCTAAAGTAGTCTCAGGTAAACCAATTTGTGTATTTTCGTCAACTATTAGAAAATCACAGCTTAAAAGAAGTTCAAATCCTCCTGCTAGGCAATATCCTGATGCATAGCCAATTATTGGTTTGTAGTAAGTTTTATCTTTTCTATAAAACTTATCTAATAATTTATCTTTCAATAAATCTAATTCAAATTTACTTTTAGGCTTAAGATCCCCTGTTAGTAGTGGTATTAATTCTTTTAAATCAGCACCAGCAGAAAAAAATTCTGTGCTTATGCTTCTAAGAATACCTAGTTTTATATTCGAATTGCTTTCAATGATTTCCCAAATATCACAAAGTTCATAAACCATCTCTGGATTGAATGCATTCTTTTTTTCGGGTCTATTAATTTGAATTTCTACAACAGAATTACTTATTTGTAAATTAAAGTACTTATATTTATCTAAATCCATACGGCATACCCTCTATAGTTCAGACTACAATAATTATGATTAGGAGTAAATTTGTTAAAAATAATATTTAAGAAACTTATTTTTATACCAATTGCTTCTTTTATTGTCAGCAGTCTTGCATTTTTAGTTGTAAATGTAACACCTGGCGACCCTGTAGAAGTAATTGCTGGTGGAATTGCGTCTGAAGAAACTAAAAACGAAATCCGTGCAGAGCTTGGTTTAGATAAAAATTTATCAGAAAGGTATTTAAGTTACCTAAATGATTTAAGTGAGGGAAGCTTGGGAAGCTCTTTTTATACTAAAGTTCCTGTTTTAGAAAGCATAAATCAATATTTATTTGATACTTTTGAATTAATCATAATGTCATTAATAATTGCATTAATTCTTGGGTTTGTTTTTGGCAGCTTGGGTGCCTACTTTAGAGGAAAATTTCCTGATAAAATCTCAAATTTAATACTATCTGTAATTCAAGCTGTTCCAGACTTTTTTTTAGGACTTCTATTAATTTATTTCCTCTTTTTCAAACTTCAACTTGTTCCTGCACCTGTTGGCAGATTAGGACTTTTAGACCTTCCTCCTGAAGAAGTTACTGGTGGTTTGTTGATTGATAGTATTATCGCTGGAAATTGGGATACATTTAAAATAGGCTTAAAACATGCAATACTCCCATCAATTACATTAGGTATCTTTTACTCATCTTATTTTGGAAGGACTACAAGAAATGTATTGGGAAACGCCTTGAATTCAAATCAAGTTGAATTTGCAAAGGCACTGGGTCTTTCTAAATTAAGAGTTTTTCTTTATGCGCTTGTAGATGCTCGAACACCAATCATTACTTATATTGCAATTTTATTTGCTGGCCTGTTTGGAGCATCTGCAATTATAGAAACTGTATTTGCATGGAATGGAATTGGTGGATGGGCAATTGATAAAATACTAATGTTAGATATTCCGGCAATACAAGGTTTTATTTTATTTGCTGGCCTAATTACTTTATTTACCTATACCTTTCTTGATATCCTCATAACTTTTATTGATCCACGTATTAGAAAGAAGACATTGTGACAGTAGTAAAGTTACTTCTCAATAAAAACAACATATTTGTTACTTTTTCACTCTTTATTTTATTATTTTTTGCATTTGGTTCCTTTTTTATATCTTTTCCACATGACCCATATGTCACAGATATTGCAAATAGACTTTTAGAACCCAATGAAACATATATTTTTGGAACTGATGAAGTAGGTTTTGATGTGTTTAGTAGGACTATTGTTGCAGGAAAAATTGATTTATTTATATCATTAAGCGGAACTATTGTAGCGCTGATTATAGGTTTACCATTAGGTCTCTTGGCAAGCGAGAAGACAAGAAGAGCGGAAAGAATAATGAAAATGTTAGATATGTTTCAAGCTTTCCCGCTACTAGTACTTGCAATAGTAATTGTTGCAATGTGGGGAAACAATATTAGAAATGTAATTTTTGCAATAATATTAATTAATGTCCCAAGGTTTACGAGACTTATTAGAAGTGAAGCTTTAACAGTAAGAGAGATGAGGTTTATTGAAGTGGCAACTGCAATGGGTGGTAGTAATTCGAGAATAATTTTTAAGCATTTAATGCCTAATATTTTAGGTACTCTCTTAGCCCAAGCATCAATTACTACTGCTCACTCAATTGTGGTTGTTGCAGCTTTAAGTTTTATTGGAATAGGAGTTGTTCCCCCAGAAGCCAGCTGGGGTTCAATGATAAGAGCAGGATCTCAATATATGACTACGGGCCAGTGGTGGACTTCTTTGTTTCCCGGATTAGCAATACTTGTTTGCGTGCTAAGTTTTAACACAATATCACAATTTATTTTGAGAAAATATGAATCCCTCTAAAACTCAAAACACGATAGAAGTTGAAAACATTGAGGTTGTTTACAAACTTGAAGAAAAGAAAATACACGCAGTTAAAGATGCTTCATTTAACGTCACTGAAAGAAAAATGCTTGGAATTATTGGAGAAACGGGTTCTGGCAAGTCTTCACTTATCCGTGCTTTGAATGGTCTTATAAAATCTCCTGGGGACGTAAAGTTTAATAACTTGAAAATTTTAGATGAAGTTGGCACTAAAAACGAATTCAATTTTAATAAACTTCGGGGAAAAAATGTAGGTTTTATCCCCCAAAACCCCTTTGGGTCGTTAAATCCGGTGTATAAAATTTCAAAACAATTTAATTTTATTAATAAAAGACATAAAATTTATGATGTAAAAACATTACCAGATAAAATTAATGAAGCACTAATTGATGTTGGTATTAATGATCCTGACCGAGTAAAAAACTCTTACTCTTTTGAATTAAGTGGAGGAATGGCTCAAAGAGTTGTTATTGCTCTGGCTACTTTTTCAAAACCAAGATTGTTGTTCGCAGATGAACCAACAACTGGCCTAGATGTGACTGTAGAAAGGCAACTATTAGATAACTTCTTTGATTTTGTAAAAAATAAAAGCATGACTCTTGTGTTGGTGACACACGACCTTGGAATAGTAGCTCAATACTGTGATGAGGCTTTAGTTATGTATAAAGGAGAAATTGTTGAAAAAGGGTCTGTTAATGAAATATTTAAAAACCCAAGAGATACTTATACCCAGCAATTAATAAAGGCTTCAAGTGAAGACATTAGTTGAACTCAATGATTTAAGTGTTGTTTTTAAACAACCTAACAATGTATCAATTCACGCATTGAATGGAATTGATCTAAAAATCTTCCAAAATGAAACACTTGGGTTAATTGGTGAAAGTGGTTCAGGAAAATCAACACTAGGAAAAACTATGCTTGGTTTAAATCCGTATGGTGGAAACATAAATATTTTTAATGAAACTCTAAATATAGAAGACAAAAACCTTGTCAACAATATTAGGAAAGAGATAGGAGTTGTATTCCAAGAACCTTTTCAATCATTAAATCCCCGTATGAAGATAAAAAATATACTTTCTGAACCACTAATAATCCACAATAAAAGCATTACTAAAGATGAAATTGAAATAAAAACTCAAAAAGCAATGGAAAGTGTATTGTTAGAAAAAGATCAACTAGAAAAATACCCGTCACAATTGAGTGGAGGCCAACAACAGCGAATCGGTATTGCTCGTGCAATAATTAATAATCCAAAATTGGTCATATTAGATGAACCAACTTCTTCTTTAGATTTATCGGTTAGAAACGATGTTCTTAGATTATTAAAAAATATTCAGAATGAATTTGGATTAACTTATTTATTTATAAGCCATGATATTCACACTATAAAAAATATATCTGATAAGACAGCTGTCATGTACTTAGGCTCAATTATGGAATATGGAGACACAAATAAAGTAATTTCAGAACCAAAACATCCATACACACGTGCACTTCTTTCATCTGTTCTTTCAGCTAATCCAGATGAAAAAAGAGAGCAGATTAAATTAGTTGGAGAAATTCCAAAAATAACTTCGTTACCAAAAGGTTGTTTATTTAAAACAAGATGTCCCAATCCCTCTGAAGATTGCAGTAAAGGTACTGTAGAAAGAAAACTTAAAGAAATTAATGATGGCCATTTTGTTGATCAGTGTTGTGCAAATTGTGGATAATTTCAATAAAATATAGCTTATGAAAAATAACAATTTTGGTTATGTTCCTCTAAATATAGCAAATGGCATAAGAGAATTCGCTATAGCTAACCCTTCTAAAATTGCTGTTATCGATGGTGAAAGAAAAATAACATATAAAGAGCTTGATACAAGATCAAGCCAAGTAGCGAATTTTTTTATTTCAAAAAATTTTAAAAAAGGTGATAGGGTTGCAGTAATTTCTGGTAACAGATTAGAGTATCCAGAAATTGTAGCTGGACTTTCAAAAGCAGGTTTAATAGCAGTTCTGGTTAACCCTAGATCGGTTGCAAGAGAAGTAGAGTTTTTCTTAAATCACAGCGGTTGTACAGGACTAGTAATAGAAAACAGTTTGTTGGGTCTTGTTGATAAGTGTATAAACAATACAGAAGTTACTTCTATATTAACGATGGATGGAACCGATTTTGGTTTAAATTATGAGTCTGCTCTGTCAGAACAAAAAAAGTTTGATCCATACGTTTTTGTTGATGAACGTGAGCCTTTTAAGATATGCTATACCTCTGGAACGACTGGTGAGCCAAAGGGTATTACAATAAGCCATCGATCAAGGTGTCTGGTTTTTATGGCAACTGCTTTAGAGTGGGGACTAGGTCCAAGTAAAAGCACTATTGCTGTTGCACCAATGTATCATGGTGCAGGCTTTGCATTCAATTATGGAGCGTTGTACACAGGAGGACAATTAATAATACAAAGAAAATTTGACCCCTTGCACTTACTGGAATTGATCAAACAACACAAACCAGACTCTATATTCCTAGTGCCTGCGCATGCAATTCAATTGAGGGAATTGGGTGAAAAAACTATCGATAAATTCGATACTACATCATTGAGTTGTTTATATTTTAATGCCGCTCCACTTCCTCAAGAATTGAAGCTTTGGGTAATTGACAGATTTCCAACAGCTGGGCTTCACGAGCTATATGGAGCAACAGAGACTGCAATAGTCACAAATCTTAGACCTGAATTTCAAAAAGAAAAAGAAAGATGTGTGGGGCCCCCTTGGTTTTTCAATCAGGTTGAACTTCTAAATGAAAAAGGTGAAGAAGTAGGTGTTGGTGAACAGGGGGAATTATTTGCAAAATCACCTTTTCTCATGAATGGATATTGGGAAGACGAAGAAAATACAAGTAAAAATACAAATGAACGAGGATTTTTTGGAGTCGGAGATATGGCAGTCAAAGATGAAGATGGATTCTATTATATTGTCGATAGAAAAAAAGATATGATTATTTCCGGAGCAACAAATATATCGCCGAGGGAAATAGAAGAGATATTGCTAGAAATCGATGGAATTATTGATGTTGCAGTTGTTGGTAAAAAATCAAAAGAGTGGGGAGAAGCTGTAACTGCTGTAATGGTTAAAAATAAAGAAAATATAGACCTCAAAAAATTAGAAGAATACTGTAGAGAAAACCTTTCTTCATATAAAATTCCCAAAGAATTTCATTTTGTTGAGTCTTTACCAAGAAATGCTTCAGGTAAAATTTTGAAAAGAGTAATTAAGGAAGAAGTCGATAATAATCAGCTTAAAGTTTTATAAAACTTGACTACTTCTGTTCCGTATATTTCTGGCTCTCTCAAATGTAATTGTCCCAAATGATCAGTATGTAGAGAAATTGTACTGTTTTTTGCTACCTTGTTTGCTTCAATGTCACAATGAGTTAATAGATCATTATTAGTATTCAAAAAAAGCATTGGAACGTCAAGTTCTTCAATCAACTTATCAGGAACGTAATCAAATGCTGCATTATATGCCCAGTTATATTTATCTAAACAATTTAAAATTCCTATAGTTCCAAAATTTATCATCTCGCTAGATGCCTTGTCTCCGTAAATGTTTTTATACCGATTCCATGCCCACATAAGATGTTCCCCTTTATCGTCAATCTGAACTTCTGGTGACCAGCTATTTGCATATTTATTTCTCTCTTCTTCGGAAAAATATGGAACACCGTTTAAAACACAAAACAATGCATTTTGTTGACCAAGTTGTTTAATTACTTCTAGTGCAATTGAAGCACCAGTATGACACCCACCAGTAGCATAATTGTTTATTGGTAAATTTTTTATAGCACCAACTAAAAGGGCTGAATAGTCAACTATATTTAGAGGCTTTTCAGGTGCATCAGACATACCATATCCTGGAGTGTCGAAAGCATAGACGGTAAAGTCTCTTGACAGGTAAGGAAATGCTTTTAAATAAACCTGGCCTGACTGAGGAGATTCATGAAAAAGTAAAAGAGAATTCTTACTATCTCCAGATTTATAATAATGAATTTGTAGTCCTTCTGATTCAACGTAATGCCGAGTAATTTTATTCATACTGCTTCAAATTCTTGAACCATTTCTTTCACAATGTCCTTAGCATTTTTAACTTCATTAATCATTCCGCTAATTTGACCTGCAGGATTATTCATTAATTCATATTTTTTAGATTGTTCAGCTGACCAGACAAAATCATCAAACAATACAAACTGAAGTGGCATTGGTAATGTAGGTAAATTTTGAGAATTCCACTTTTCGAGAATTTCTGTTTTATAAATTCTTGATGGTTTACCAGTATATGTAGTGCTTACAACAAAGTCTTCAGAGGAACCCTCTATCAATTGACGTTGGTGCTGACTGTAAATATCAACTTCTTTTGAAAAAAGAAAAGCTGTACCAATCCACGCACCAACACACCCAAATGCTACAGACGCGGCAATGCCTCTTCCATCTCCAATTCCACCAGCCGCAAGTACCGGAACATTTACAGCGTCCACAACTTGAGGTAAAAGTGCGAAATTAGCAATCTTGCCTGTGTGGCCACCTGCTTCATAGCCTTGAGCAACAATAATATCAATTCCAGCATCGTTATGAATTTTTGCAGTCTTTACATTACCAACCAAACCAAGTGTTTTAGTATTAGTGTTCTTAGTTCTGGTCACCAAATATGTAACATCCCCAAGCCCCATTGAAATAAAAGGAACTTCAAGATCTAAAATAAGATCTATTTGTTCTTCTGCAACTCTTCTAGATACAGTTTCTTTAGCGGGTAATTCTTGGAACTCAATTTGATACTCTTCACATAATGCTTTTACGTAAGAAAAGTGTTCGGGATATTTTTGTTTAATGATATCTCTAACTTCATCCCTGCTCTCCGATTGAGCTGCAATATCAAAAGGTAGTAATGTACCAACACCAAATGGTTTATCTGTGTTTTTTTTAATTTCTTTAACGGACTTTTCAATCTCTTCCAAAGTAAGACCGCTTGCGCCAAGAAACCCAACCCCTCCAGCATTAGATACTTCATAAACTAATTCTGGAGTTGTGGGAGTTCCCATTGTTTTGCCCATGCCTGCTTGGAATATGGGATATTTTATATCAAATTTTTCACAAAAATCTTTATTAAATTTCATAAAATTTAATCAATTATCACGTCACCTTTTACGAGGCCCTTTGCAATAATTGTTTTCATAATATCATTAGTTCCTTCACCAATTGCCATCAAAGGTGCGTCTCTATAAAGCCTTTCTATAGAGTACTCAGTTGAGTATCCCATTCCACCATGAATTCTCATTGCATCCAAACTGTTAGCAATTGCCACTTCGGAAGAAAAATACTTTGCCATCCCAGCTTCGGTATCAACACGTTTTCCCTGATCTGCCATTGACGCTGACCACCAAGTTAAAAGCCTTGAAGCTTGAACATTAGTAGCTAGTTCAGCAAGCTTAAGTTGAATAGCCTGAAATTCATTAATTTCTTTTCCAAAAGCTTTTCTTTCTTTGGAATAAGCTAAAGCTTGGTTGTAAGACTCTTGAGCAATTCCTACTGCTCTAGCTGCAATATTCAATCTTCCTATTTCAAGTGCTGAAAGAACTTGTTGAAGTCCCCTGCCTTCAACTTCTCCAAGCAACATTGATTTATGAACTTTAACATCAGAAAACATAATTAAACAACTTTCGGGACCCTTGTATCCCAATTTTCCAATATCTTTACTTATTTCAAAACCTTCAGCATTTTGATCCATTAATAAAACACTCATTCCCTTATGTGCGGGTTCTGCTTTTGTATCAGTCTTAACAAGAACAGGTAATGGGTTTGCATACCTTCCATTGGTTATCCACATTTTGCTGCCATTAACAATGTAGTGATCACCATCTAAAACTGCTTTTGTTTTAATGCCTTGCAAATCAGTTCCGGCATCAGGCTCTGTCAGCCCAACACCTGTACGTAACTCACCTGTTGCTAATTTTGGAAGGAACTCGTTTTTCTGCTCTTCTGTTCCGTGCTTATTGATCATCCAAGTTGATAAAGAGTGGCTTCCTAAAATTCCGGCAATCCCCATCCATCCTCTTGATATTTCTTCAAACAATATTGACATAGAGACCATATCAAGGTTTTGTCCACCATATTCTTCTGGTATGAGTATTCCAAATAAACCCATATCTTTCATTTTTTTTACAATTTCATCAGGGTATGTTCCTGATTTTTCAAGTTCTGAAGCTACAGGTCTAATTTCTTTGTCAACAAACGACCTGATAGTTTCTCTAAAAAACTGTTGGTCTTGTGATAGGTTAAAATCCAAAATTGCCTCCTAAATAATGTTATTTACATATTTTACCTTTATCATTAAAGAAAAGAAAATTGGAGTGTTCGTTCTATGGGTCCTACAACCTATCTATATGTACCAGGCAATAAACTTGATTTTGTAGAAAAGGCTTTTAATAAAGGTGCTGAAAATATATTTATTGATTTAGAAGACTCAATTCCTGTTCAGTTAAAAAGCGCTGTAAGAGATTCAGTATGTAATTTTTTAAAAGAAGGTAAGCCTTCAAACATATATGTGAGAATCAATTCCATTGATAGCTTTCAAGAAGAAGACATTTCTGCATTGAATAAAATCAAATTTAAAAATATTGTAATTCCAAAATTAGAGAAAAATTCAGCAATTATTAAAAAGGGGCTCCATAAAAAATTTGAGAAAATTATTGGTCTTATTGAAACCGCACATGGATTAAATGAATTAAAAGATATTGGTCAGATTTTAAATCTTGAGCGAGTCGGCATTGGAGAGGTTGATTTTGCAGCCGACCTTGGGATTACTGAAGAAGAAAAATATCTTGAATTTTATCGCTCAAAATTAGTTTATTTATCAAGATTACTAAATTTGCCAAAGCCTATTGGAGGAGTCTTTAAGAACTTTACTGATATAGAGGCTTTAGAAAATTTTGCACATGAATTGAGCAAATTAGGATTTGGTTCCATGCAATTAATTCATCCAAATCAAATAGAGGTTGTTAGAAAAGTCTTTACTCCTTCAAATGAAGAAATAGAGAATGCAAGAAAATTATTGGATTCAATATCTAAAAATCAAGACTCTGGTGTTGGTGTTTTTGTAAATGAAAAGGGAGATATTGTTGATGCTGCAATGATAAGAAAGGCTGAAGAAATCTTAAATTTTATTGAAAAATTATAACTCCCTCATTATTAACTTCTTTAAATTTCACTTCTTTATCTATTGATACGTCATCTGTATCCAGATCTAATTGGCAGATTATTTTAATTTTGTCATTAAGTTCAACGAGTCCAACAATATACGGTGTTGTAAATTTTTCTGGATTTGGCGATCTGAATATTTCAGTATAGGAGTAGATTTTACCAACTCCATCAATTTTTTCTAATTCAAGATTATCCTCATTGCACTCAACGCAAAAGGATCTTGGATAAAATTGCTGAACACTGCAGTCTTTACAAGTTTGTAGAGTAAAGACTCCTTTTTTTACCAAATTAAACCACTCCTCCCAAAGATACATCATCCAATCCTTTCTAAAATCATTGTTGCATGTGTAGAAAAAACTCCGCCAGTTCCGTGAACTAGTGCAGTTGAAGCATTCTCAACTTGTCTATTATCCAATTCTCCTGACAACTGTTTAACAGCTTCAATTACAAGTAATAGACCTAGCATTCCTGGATGACAATAAGACAAGCCTCCACCTGAAGTATTAATTGGTTGCTGACCGTTTAATGAATAGTGACCCGTTTTAAATTTTTCTATGATGTTTTTTGGTTGATCCATGCCAATAGACGCAAGAGTTGATAGCACTGTAATTGTGAAAGAGTCATACACCTGAAAAATATCTATATCATCTAATAACATTTTTGATTGACTCAAAGCATTTTTCGAAGATTGTTCTGCACCAGTAATTAAATAATTTGGCATTTGGCTGTAGCTAATATGAGTATCTAGTTGTCCAAATCCTTTTACTTTAATTTTTGGGAGGCCCAATGATTTGGCTATTTTATCATTAGTTATAAGTACTGCTCCTCCACCATCAGTCACCAAACAGCAGTCCAATTTATGCAGGGGTGATGAAATTATTCCAGAATTTAATACGTCATCTACAGTTAGTTCATTCTTGCCGTAATTAAAGGCCTTTTCATTAAGTAGGGAATACTTTCTGGCTGATACAGCAATTTCAGCTAAATCTTCTGAATTAACATCCCATTCATGAAATGCTCTTTGAGCAACAAGAGCATAAAGCGAAAGTGGAGATAATATACCCTGGGAATACTCAAAATATTTTTGTGGTGTATGATCTTCGATTACTCCTCCTATTTTTCTTGTTTTAGCAGATCTTTGATTAGAGCCATAAGAGACAATTGCAACATTGCAATACCCCATCTCTACAGCCTCTATTGCTCTTTTTACAAATGTAAGGTATGAAGAACCCCCCAAAAATGAACTTTCACTCCATTTTGGATTAATACCAAGATATTCAGCCATACCAACACTTGAAAACCTTTCTACACCATTTGTTGCAATCCCATCTACATCTTTAGTGCTTAGTCCTGCTTTTTTTAAAAGTGTAAGAATAGACTCGGTTTGTATTTCATAAATACTTTTCTGATCTTCAAATGGTGTGTTGTCCACAGCAAGGTTAATTGAAGCTTCATTCATTTAAAAAACCAATAAAAGATATAGCGTTGTCGATGACAACTCTATCACCACACAAAATTTTTGATTGAATTTCAATTTTATCTGAGGCCTCATTTACGATTACACTGCTGATTTCAATAGACTCACCACTAAAAACCATTGATTTATATTGAAAGTCCATTGACAATACTCTAGAAAAATTGCCAAAGTGTTCTAATAGTTGTTTTGAAATTAAAGCCCCAAAGACTTGACCATCTACAACGGGGCTAGGAATCTTGTTTTCCTCAAGATAGTTTTTGTCATAATGAATTTTGTGCCAATCCCATGTTGAGCCAGCATACAAAATCATGTTTGCTTGATCAAATGAATGTTTCAAATTTTGGATAGTTTTCATATTTCTTGGTAAATTACTGTTTCATAATTATTGCACTTAAGAACATTGTCTTGATTAAAGTATTTAATTAAATTTGTTAGGATTAAAAGCGATTTATTTTTAGAAGATTGCTTTTCAGCAATTTTTTCAATAGTATATTGGGCTTTAATTATATCTCCTACGTAAAAAGGTTCAAAAAATTCATATTTATTACCCCCACGTATATATCTTGTACCTGGTAAATTAATGCCCCACTCGTGTGCTATTGCTCCATCTTTACCGGGGGGGCCTTGCATGAAGCTATTTGTTTCTGTTACAAAGGTTGGCGGAACCGGAGTCGTTTTGTATCCAGAGTCAATAGCATATTTTTCATCACTGTAAATTTTATTATTTTCACCGATTGCTAAACAATAATACCTCACCATAGAGTGGGAAATTGGATCTGGCGAAATGTACTCAAAACTTTGCTTTGCTAATTCTTCTATTTGTGGAGTTAATAGTGTTTTAGTCATTAAAAATACTTTGCAAAAGGGTCAATTTCAATTAAAAACTCAGGCCTCAATAACGAATGACAAATAATTCCTGTAGATGCTGGATAGGGTTCAAACAATAATTCTTTTCTGATTCCTGCAGTTGACCTATAGTCTTCAAGACCAGGTGGTGTTACATATTCAATTGTTTTAATAAGATTTTTTGGGGACAAATTTGCTGCTTCTAAAACAGTAATAATATTTAAGTAGGTGTATTTAGCTTGCTCATAAATACTATCCGCATAAACTGCTCTTTCAGTTTCTGGATCTAATGCAGCTTGGCCTGACATAAATAAATTGGTGCCACATTTTACTGCTGGTGAGTATGTTAGTTTTTCATACCGATCCCATCCTGGATTAATAGATTCCTTTTCACCTTTAGCTGCAGTCATATTAATTGATATCATTGACTGATTATCAAAAACTTTTGACATTAAAATTCCAGTTGCTCCTGGATAAACCGGTCCTAAATTTTCTTTTCTAACTTTTCCAGTGTATTTATAATCTAAGAGTCCTTCAGGTGTTAGGTAATCAACTGTTTTAACAATGTCGTACATACTAAACTCCAATGACTCAAGGATTTTTTTAGCCTGAGCATAAATACTTTCAGTCTGGGCAACTAGATCATCTTTATCGACATCTTCCAAAGGAAGTAAAGTTGGCAAGGATACAACAGAATCAGATTCGGTATCCACATTTTCTATACGGATCTCTAATTCCACGAATGCGTCTGGCCTAAGTAAAGAATCTACAATGACAAGCTGCCTGCTAAAGTTCTTAGGGAGCCTCTGAGATATCACGGCATCATATTCTTTGTAATACTTAAGTCCCTTCATAGTGATATTTTCAACTAAATGTGTAGTGTCAGATAAAGACTTATTTTCAGCACGTAAAATTGCTTCAATTTTATCTAAAGCTGTATTAGTTTGGTCTGCCATGTCACCTTTTACTACTATTTTTTTCTCAGCGGAGCTGTACTCAGAAGCAGAATGACCTGACAAATACAAATCATTATTGAGATTAAGACCTAATGAGAAACTATAACGCTCATAATCAAACCATTTAAAGTTCTCAGGATTAATACTTTTTAATACATTCACTTATCACTCCCTTAATAATTTTACCTGCATCATCTGAATCTTGTATATTAATTAATTCATCCAAGATTTTTGATTCAGTCGGTAAGTTAGTATTTTGATAAAATTTATTTAAAACTTTTTCTGTATCAGTAATAGAGTTATTTGGATTTTTCTCGGTATAAACCTTACTTGTTTTATCTGTGTAAAAAATTTCAACCTTACCTTTTACACTCGCTGCATCTTCAGTGTGCTTAATTTGTTCAATTTCAATTTTGTTTGCTAAATTTGATATTTGGGAATCATTTAAATAATTTTGTTCAAAGCTGTCGACATTTAATTCCTTTTTTAATAGGTAAAAAGCTAAAGTCCAATAAATACTAAATTTTGCTTCGTAAGACGATTGAGGATTCGATTTTGAATCTTTATCTAAAGCAACTATATCATAACTATCTTCAGGTAAATACACAGTTACTTTATCTATGGTATTAGTGTCTATGGCTATGTCTAAATCTTCTAATAACCTAATCGAAGCAATGTTTAACTGGCAAATTGGATAGGGTTTAAAATTTACTTTTTTAATTTCGTAATCATCAACATTTGTTTTAATTTTTTTGCTTATATTGTCAACATTTGAATATAGATTAAAAAACCCATTATCGTCTTCGAAAATGCTCTCTGAACCAGTAACTGAATAATTAGTTATTTCTGTTGCTTTACAACCACTAAAAGAAGCCCAGCCTGGATGTACAATTTTGGTATTATCGCCACTATTTAAAAAAGAAAGATTACCTGAAGTAAAACTTCCTGCAATTCCAAATGCATCGATTGCTTTATTTTTAGAATAACCATTTAAATAGGAATATATTAAAGATGAAGAAAATGGTCCTACTAGTGCAGTTGCATGAAATCCTTTCTTATGAAACATATGTTTTTCAACACTAGCAAGCGTAACAGCAAGCTCTACGCCAATACATATTGATGTTAATAAGTCTTTACCAGAGGTTTTTTTTAAAAAACTAGAATAAATAGCTGCTGGTACTGTAATGCTTCCAGTGTGAATTAATGCACCATAATGTGTATCGTCAAAATCTAACCTGTGAATTAACATACCTAGAAAAAAAGGTAAGAATTCAGTTTCCTTGCTTAATGAGTCAATAAATTTTTTATTTAATTTTTCATTCTTATCAACTCTATATGAAGCAACTATGTTGCCGACACAATCCATCAGCAAATTTCTAGATGCAGTTACTGATTCCTGGTCTAAATTTTCAAATTTTATTGAATAGTAAGAATCAATTAAGTCTTTCGAAATAGACATATTTATTCAACAACTTTATTTTCTAATAAGCTATTAATATAATCGTCATCATATTCCAATATTTCTCTTAATACATAATCAGTATGTTCTGCATAAAGCGGTGCTCTTGAAATGTCTACTTTATTACTGTCACCAACATTTACAGGGCTAAGTACTTGTTTTACTTGACCTAAAGTCGGGTGTTCATATTCAAAAATCATATTTCTTGACTTTGCATGCTCATCATCGAAAACATTTTTCAAATCATTTATTGGACCTGAAGGTATTTGTTTTTCTTTTAGCATCACAAGCCACTCATCTGCACGCTTATTAACAAATATCTCATCAAGTATCTCAATTAATTCCTCTTTATTTTCAAATCTTGATGCAAAGCTCTCAAATTTTTCATCTTTTAGTCTTTCATCCCCCAGAAGATCTCTCAATCGTTCCCAAAATTTTTCTTTTGCGCAACCAACAACAAACCAATTATCAGAGGCTTTAAATAGTTGAAAAGGAACTAATGAAGGATGTGAAGATCTTGAAAACCTTTGTACTTCGTATTCCTTGCTTAACCACCAGGTTGCTGGGTAAGTTAATAGAGACAGCGCTGTGTCATAAAGACTTAAATCACAATCCATTCCCTTTCCAGTTCTTTGAGCAGAGTGAACGCCTGCAAGAATAGCAATTGATGCTATCAATCCTCCTGAATAATCAACCATTGATAACCCAGATTTGGTAGGTGGTCCGTCAGGTTCTCCGGTAAGATTCATCCAGCCCGTAAGTCCTTGCATAATGTAATCATATCCCGGTTCTTTACTTCTTGGACCTGTCATCCCAAAACCAGTTAAAGAAACACATACAATTTTTTCATTAATTTCCTTTAAATCGTCATACGTTATCTTTAACTTTTTAGGAACATCTCCTCTAAAATTTGAGTACATTACATCACATTTTTTAACTAGATCGTTAAATACTTTTCTTCCTTCGTCTGAATTTATATCCATAACAATAGATTTTTTACCCCTATTAAATGTTTCATGGAAAAGAGAATCTGTTCCTTCGTTGAATGGAGGCACATATCTTCCAACGTCCCCATTAAAATTAGGATCTTCAATTTTGATAACTTCCGCACCTAGGTCACTAAGATGTAAAGAGCCAAATGGTCCTGCACCATACTGTTCTAAAGAAAGTATTTTTATATCATCTAATGGTTTCATAAAGCATCCTAAAGTTTCTTATATTAAAATAGTATAAATAGATTTATCTAAGGAGTCACATATGGTACAAGAAGTTGATGGTTGGAAAGGGCGTTATTTTGAAGATTTTGAAATTGGGGATCACTATAAACATCCTTTTGGGAGAACTATAACTGAAGCTGACAACACATGGTTTACACTCTTAACTATGAATACAAATCAAAATCACTTCAACTCAGAGTTTGCAAAGAACTCCCCTTTTGGCAAAGTTTTAGTTAACTCCGGCCTAACAGTTGCAATTGTGCTTGGACAATCAGTTATAGACATAAGCCAAAATGTCTTTGCCAACCTAGGGTGGGATAAAATAACTATGCCTAATCCTGTTTTTGTAGGAGATACAATTTATGCAGAGAGTGTGGTTTTAGAAAAAAGAGAATCTAAGAGTAGGCCTTACGGAGGAATAGTTACAGCCAAAACACGTGGAATAAATCAAGATGGAAAAACTGTGATTAAATGGAAAAGAACATTTTTTGTTTATAAAAAAGATGCTCCACAAGATAAAGATTGGTTTCCTAAAGCAGAAATTAATATAGAAGATTTCGAATTATGAAATTATCTTTTGGTCCATGGGGTGAAACTTTAGATGAATTTGTCAAAGCTGGATTAATCGCAGAAGACAAGGGTTTTTCAACACTATGGGCAAGTGAACTTCACAGAACTCCTTTTGTTCCACTAACTGCTTTAGCAACCAAAACTAAAACTATAAAGATTGGGTCTGGTGTAGCCCTTGCATTTTTAAGATCTCCTCTTACTCTTGCTTTGACTGCCCTCGATCTTGATGAAATTTCAAACAATAGATTTATATTAGGCCTTGGCTCTGGTGTCAAGAATTTAAACCTTTACTGGCATGATATAGATTTTGGTAAACCTGTAAACCATATTGAAGATGTTGTAAATATTTGTAGAAAGGTAATCTCTGAAAGCCATCTAAATCCTATTTCTTATGAAGGTAAGGAGAAAAAAATTTCACTTTCTGGTTTTGATAGGCCCTTCACTCCTAAAAATACAAATATACCAATATATTTAGGTACAGTAGGTCCGCTAATGACAAAGAAGTGTGGAGAAATTGCTGAAGGTTGGATTTCACATGAATTATGCTCACCAATGTATTTAGAAAATAATATAATTCCAAAACTAAAAGAAGGGTCAACAAGTAACAAAATTCCTGAAATTGTTGTTTCAGGATTAACAGTTGTTGACAATGATGAAAAAAATGCAAAGAGAATAGCAGCGGGGACTGTTGCCTTCTATGCATCAGTAAAAACATACGATGAGTTCTTTTCAAGCCATGGGTTTGGAGCTGAAGCAGAAATAATCAGAAAGTTATTTAGAGAAAGAAAAATTAATGAAATGATTGAAAGTGTTCCCGATGAAATGGTGGATACATTTGCAATAGCTGGGAATAAAGAATTCGTAAAAGAAGCAATTGATAGGTACAGGGGTCTTGCGGATGAAATTAAGCTGACTCCTCCAACACACTACGTAACGGAAGAACAAACAAGATTTGCACAAGAATCAATCCTTGAACTAGTAAAAGATGGTGAAGCAAATTAAAACACACGAACTCATAATTAATAATTCATACGCAGAGATTGTACTGAATAGACCAGATGAACTTAACTCAATTAATGAAGACTTTCTTACAGAAATACCTGAGACTTTAAAAAGCTTAGAAGATGACCCCGAAATTAGAGCTGTATTAATTAAATCAACAGGAAAAGCTTTTTGCGTTGGTCTAGATATTAATCTATTAAAAAAGGCATTTTCAGATGACGATTATTTTTCTTCGGTCTTAAAAAGATTAAGAAGTATATACCTCCAAATAGAGTCTCTTTCTGCACCCGTTGTTGCAGTTGTTGATGGGGTAGCTAGAGCTGGGGGTTTTGAGCTGATGTTAAGTGCTGACATAATCTTTGCTTCCGATGCATCAAAAATTGGTGATGTTCACACAAACTTTTCAGTACCCCCAGGGGGAGGTTCAACAGCTAGATTACCAAAAATCGTTGGTCCAAAAATTGCGAAAGAATTAATTATGACTGCAAAGTGGTTATCTGTTGATGAACTAAAACAGATTGGATTAGTTAATAAAGTCGTTCCACAAACTGAACTAGATAAAGAAGTTGATTTATTGGTAAATAATTTAATCGATAAACCAAGATCAATTCATAAGACAGTTAAAGAAATGGTAAATACATCTTTGGCTTTAGATGTGCCAAAAGGTACTGAAAATGAAATTAAAATTTTTAAAGAATATGTTTTTGGAGGACATGATGCAAAAGAGGGATTTTGGTCATATATAGAAAATCGTGATCCTGATTGGAAAATCTAAAACTTATTAATTTTTAAAAAATATCTTCCATTGTCTAGGCTATCTAGGCTATTCCCCTGGACAAAATCATAATTGTCTATATCAACCCCTATAAATTCTTCATTTATATCAAATGTCGTGTTGTCTCTACCTAAAAATATAGAGTGAAATTCATCGTTTTGTAATAAATTGATGAATGCCTCGTTTATATTATTACTTTCTTTACTTATTAAATTATTATCTGGATTTTCATTAGGTCCTTTACACCAAGAGGGCTTGTGACTCCACCAAACAATTGCAAAACAACCTTCAGGACATGCCGTATCTGATCTCGTAAAGTTTGGAGGAAAGAGAACATAATCATTTTCTTTGAAAGTATATCCACTAATTTCTAAAGAACCGCTAATAATAAACAGCTCTTCGTAAGCTGGGTAATGGCCAGTAGTTTCTCTGGAAAAGCCTTTGGGAAACTCAACTAACATTAGCCTACTTCGCTCAATTGTGTCACTTACAAATAATGTTGAAAGCTTGGTGCCAGGTGAGCTGTCTGGCATTGGAGCATCTTTCCATTGAATATTTTCTTTCATGATTCCTGACTATAACGTAAGAACTTAACTTTACAAAACAATAATAATTCCTTATTTTGATTCAAAACTTTCCAATCAAAATAATAAAACTTTTCTGTGGTCTTTAAAAGCTCTGCATCTAAGTAAACTTTATCATTTATAAACGCTGGCTTTAAAAATTTAACGTTCTTAATTTCAATTAATGCGTAAATATCTTTGAACAATTTATCGTAACTTTCTGCAAGTCCGCCAGCTATGAACAACAGATATTGTCCTGGAAAGGGCTGATTTTTATATTTTTTTGAAAAATGTGAATTTTTAAAATCAGAAAAAATTTCATGAGTATATTCAGCCAAATCAGTAACAGCTAGAAAATGATCATCTGTTAATTCTATTTTTTTTGTTGTATATTTCATGCGACTTTTAATTCCCTAGGAAATCAATAACACTTTCCCAGCCCTTAGATACGCCCTTATAAAATTCTGTATATTGACAATTTGTGCAGGTAATTGCTAGAAATTTACGATTTTGAATATTCATAAAACGTGACCAAGTTTTTCCTGTCATAGTAACGGTGTCTTCTGTAAAGCTATTAGATTCACATTTTGGACACGTCCATACTTTTTTTTGTGTTGGGTATCTATCTTGTTCCATAACTTTAAGAATAATAGGTATATCTTATATTTCTTTTAAATGGACTGGTAAATAATACAGAGGTAAAATTTAGTATGTCTAAATTTTTTAGAGTCTTATTCCTCTCAACTTTGTTATTCTTATTGGCTTGTGGCTCAGAAGAAGCTGCTAATCTTGATCCTCAAATTGTAAAAGTTGTTGATGATGAGTTTTCGCCAAGA
>CEOV01013590.1_pt1 | contig 25480 bp, 20 predicted proteins | sample 530631 | NCBI WGS metagenome assembly CEOV01 (sample SAMEA2620756, study PRJEB7988) | marine metagenome | isolation source: saline water (ENVO:00002010), including
GGGCCAAGCATTAGATACAATCGTAGTCCTTGGAGGTGATGAAATTCCTAGTTTGGAGAGTAACATTGAGAGCATGGGATTAGATTTACCATTGATTTTTGAATCTAAAAAATCTACTGAAAAATTCAGCACAATTGTTAACTCAAAACCGAAAGATTCTGATTTTTTAATAATTAATGAAGATAATATTCAAAATTCACATAAAGATATTAAAAATGCTGGTGGAGTAATTATTGACTTATCATCAATGCCTACAATGTCTCCCCCCTCATTAGATGGATTGTTAGTTGCAATAAGGGCAATTAGTTCAAGATTGATTCCAATTCTACTTAAAGACGGATTGTCAAGGGTAAATAATTTACATACAAGTGGTAAAAATCATCCAATTCAAGGATTAATAGTCGATTTATCGGACATTAGTGGCCTACATGCTACTTCATGTTTACCTAAAATTGGTCGTTCAATAATTGAAACAAAAATAGATAGTTCAACATGTCCAACATTTATTTCAGTACCTTGGAAAGTTTCATCTAATGATATTATAGTTGCAAGAGCTTGTGGAGCGGCAGGAATAATTTCTAAAGAAATTCAAGAAATGGAGAAAGCTTCATCAGAAATTCACCAAGAACTTCGAGGCTGGTTAGAAGAACTTGGATTAGATAGTATAGAGAAAATAGGACGCAAGCATCTAAGATCCAATAGCTATGAAATCGCTGCACTTAGTGGAATCCGTTTAACAGGATATGAAAGAGCTCTACCTATGTGGTTTAGTCAATGAGGAATAAATATGCCAACAGTAAAATTTAATCATTCTGATCTTGCTAAAATCCAGGAACGTTTTGGAATAGAATATTCTAAAAAACTTCTTGATGGATTTGGTGATATTGGTTGTTCTGTAGAAGATAATGATGAAAATATGATTGAAATTGAAATTTTTCCTGACAGGGCTGATTTACTATCTCCTGGCACATTAGCGCATGCTTCTAGGTCTTTTCTTCATGGTCAAAAATCAAATCCAAAACTTGAAATTAAACCTAGTGGTATTTCATTAAACGTAGATGAATCATTGAAAAATATAAGACCAGTCATATATGCTGCAGTTGTAAGAAATGTTGATACAGGTCAAAATTCTGAAGAGATAAATGAATTTATTCAGACAATTATGGACCATCAAGAAAAATTGCATTTCTCCTTGGGAAAAAGAAGATCAAAAGCCTCCATAGGAGTACATGATTTTTCTGAAATTAAACCAAATTTCAAGGTTGTCACTGTTAAGGATGATTTTGAATTTGTTCCTCTGGCAATGAATGAAAATATAAAAATAAAAAATATTCTTTTAGAACATCCAAAAGGTAAAGATTATGCACATTTACTAGAAGCAACGGACAAATATCCTGTGATTATTGATGAGAATAATGCCGTATTATCATTCCCCCCCATAATTAACGGAAATCATACGACCGTGAAAAATTCAACAAAAGATTTCTTTATTGATGTTACTGGATGGGATCCTCGAGCTTGTGAATGTTGTCTTTTACTCGTTTGTTTAGAATTGGCTGCTAGAGGAGGAATTATTGAGAGTGTTGAAATTAATGATTGTGATAATCAAAATATAATCACTCCTAATGGACAACCAATTAAACATGAATTAACTGAAAGATTGTTGAAATCTATGTTGGGTAAAGATTTCAATGAAATTGAATTGTCAAAGGCAATTAACAGAATGGGAGGAACATATCTTGGTAAAATTGATGCTCCTTCTAACTCTTTAGAAAAATCAAATAAAATGGGAGACGTAATATTAGGTGATAAAATCATTCAGATCGAGATGCCAAGATGGCGATTTGACATATTACACCCTATCGATTTAGTCGAGGAAATTGCAATTGGTCATGGTTATGAAGACTTAGGTAGTGATATTCCAAAAACGCCCCTATCTGGTTCTCAATTAAAATCTTCAAACTTTACTAGGAGACTTACAAATTGTCTTCAGGGATTAGGTTTACAACAAATTACAAGCCTAACACTTTCTAATGAAAATGACCAATTTAATTATGTTAGATGGAATGAAAAGGGAATTGCAACAATTCTTGCAAATCCAATTACAGTTGATCACACTTTACTAAGAACTAATTTGTTACCTGGATTACTAAGATTATTAAATGCAAATAAACATAATGAATTACCTCAAAGAATTTATGAATTGGGCGAAGTAGTTAGAAACCACTCTAATAAAACACATGCTTCATGGTTAGTAGCATCACCTTCAGGCGGATTTGCAGAAGGAAGGGGAATGCTCCAAGCAATAATGAGAGACATGGCACTGGATAAATTCAATGTAAATTATGAATTAATCGAAACAAAAGAAAATCATGGCCCTTGGTTGAAAGGAAGAGGTGCAGAAATAATTGTTTCGGGCACTAAAATTGGAGAAATTGGAGAAATTGACCCTCATATTTCCAAAAACTTTGAATTAACTGTTCCAATTCATGGTGCAGAGTTATTTCTTGATAAACTTAGAGAATTAGTACAAGACCCAGTTCATTAAACTTTGAGTGAAAAATAGTTTAGGGTAAATAGGCCTAGGGAGTATGTGAGCCGGTTTTCTATCAAGGTCATTTTTGTGGCGAGCATAATATTATTGCCTGCGTTATCTTATGCCGAAGAGTCCTCAAAAAATTTAGAGATCGAATGGGAAAATTCAGGAGAAATAACATTTCTTGTACCTAGTGAACAATGGTTTCAATTTAGTATCGGAATTAATAGTACTTCATCAAATTCGCAATTAATCGCAATAGAAATCATTGGAGAAACAAACTGGGGAATTAATCAGAGTAAATTTATTATCAAGAATACTGAAATTTCAAATCAAGATTCTTTTGAATTAGATTCTAGTGAATCTACAAACATCACAGTAAAAATTTATATTCCACCAATCGAAAATGGTTTTCCATTAGCTAACATTGAATACCCATTTCAACTAAAAATATCTAATTCTACCGAATCTTATGAAACATGGAATTATGCTATTTCAATTTTACCAAAATATTCACTTACGATAGATGAAATTAATGAAAAAGAGATTATCGAACCGTTAGGAAATATAATTCATGAGGTTAAAATCAGAAATACAGGAAATATTCAAACGGCATTCCTTACTGAAATTTCACCTATTGAAGAAGATGGAGATCTCATTTTTAAAAATGAAAGTAATAGATTTGAAGAAGCAGGATGGGACGCAACACTCTCAGGATGGGTTGAGGCAAGCTCTTTAGAACCTAATGAAAGTGTAACTCTAAAAATTACAGTTAATTCTCCTTATTCATCAACTGGCAATTTATCAATCTCATTACAGATTAACTCTACTCAAGGCGGCATTAAAGAAAATATTATCCTAAACACCTCAATTTCAATCATTAAAACATCAAAAATAGAAATAGAGGATGAAAATTGCGATGAATTAATTTTTAAAAATAAGTGTAAATTAAGATTAAAAATCACTAATACGGGTAATTATAGAGAATATATTCAAAATACAAACTGTACTACAAACTCAGATTATATAATTTTTAATAATTCTCAAGAAGATGAATTAAATCAAATTACCCTTTCTGATGTAACATACAATACAGAGTTATTAGAACCACTTGAATTCAAATTAATAGAATTTGAAATTTCATTAAATTCTGAAATTAAGATGATTAATGCTGGAACAATAATTTCAATTAATTGTAATTATTACAATAATGAACTAGAAATTATAGATTCAGAAAATTTAAACTTGATTATAGAGACTTATTTAGAAATACAGATAATCAATGTAACATCTTGGATTGAAGATGAGAGTCTGTATCTTTCAATAATTCTTGAGAATTCAGGAAATTTACCTGAAAGTTTTAGCATAGGTGTAAGTGTAAGTCATGAAGTACCACATGGATTAATTCCACTTGAAGATTCAATTTATGATGAAAATACCTCAAGAATTAGAGGATTTGATTTATCCGAAATTCTACCTGAGGAAAATATAAACATCACTGGTTGGATGAACTTCCCAGAATCAAATATTGAAAATGAGCCGTTTTGGATTTCAATAGAAGTTACAACATATTCAGATTCATTTGAAAATAATTGGCAAGAAAATTGGGTGATTGAGGGTATAGGATCAGAAATAATTTCAAACGACAAAAATAATGAAAATTTAAATTTTATTTCTTCATTAAACGCATTTAATGAATATGGGTTTTCAATATTATCCATATTTATCGCAAGTATAATGATTTATCAAGCACTAAAAATTAGATCTAAAAAAGAAACTAATGATGAAAAAATTGATGATAATCAAAATCAAGATTGGATGTCAACATTTCACCAAAAAAAGAGTAATACGATTGATACCAGCTCGCCCAAAACCACTAGAAACGAGTTTAAACAAATGTTTTCTGATAGAGGTGGAAATAAAGTTTTTAATGAAATAGAAATACCAAATAAAGATATTTTGAATAAAGCAAATAATAAAATTACTTTGAACGAAAAAAATAGTAATAGTATATCATATGAGAATTACTCTGAAGATTCGGAATATGACTTTTAGGTGTAAAAATGTATTACGTTGGTGTTGATGAAGCAGGAAGAGGGCCCATGATAGGTCCATTAGTTGTTACCGCAATTGCTATTCCAGAAGATGATATCCAATTACTTGAAGAACACAAGATTACAGATTCAAAAAAAGTTACTAAAAAAAATAGAGAAATGTCATTCGAATTAATTGAAAAATATTCTAAAGAAAGAAATTGGAAGATACATACTACAATATGTGATGCAATTGAAATTGATTTGGCAATGGAAACCAGTAATTTGAATATACTTGAAACTGAGCTGTTTGCTAAATCAATAAATCTCTTAAATTTAAATTCAGAAGGAAAAGGAGAAATTATTTTAGATGCGTGTGATATTGATGAAAAAAGATTTGGAGATAGAGTTTCAAAAAAAATCCATAAATGGCCATGGAACTCTTGGAAATTAATTAGCAAACATAAAGCTGATTCAACCCACAGAATTGTTGGTGCTGCAAGTATTGTGGCTAAAGTAACTAGAGATAAAATAATCAAAGAGATAGGAAAAGAAATAGGGTTGGATATTGGTTCTGGTTATCCTTCTGATCCAAAAAGTAAATCAGCACTAATCGAATTATGTAATGGTGATACACCACATAACTGTTTAAGATGGAATTGGTCAAGTATCCGTAAATACTGGATTCAGAATAAAAAAATCAAAATTCCAAAAAGGCATTACAGCGATGCTAATTGGAAAAATGTAAATCAACATCGATTAAGTGAATTTTGAATTTATTAAGCGCCCATTTGAATAATAAGTTCTTAGTGGAACCCACAATGTCTTGGGTACCTGACTCAGAATTAGAAAAAAATATTTATCATTTAGCAATTCAAAATTCACTCCTTTATGATGGCCAAGGACAATTATCTTCAGTTATGGGTAAAGTAATGGGAACATATCCAAAAGCAAGGCCACATGCAAAAGATCTGACCGTAATAATTAAAAAATTTGTCGAAGAAGCAAATGAATTGGCAAAAAAGAAAGGCCTTAATGAATTAAGAAAAGTCCTTGAACAAAATGCTCCTCAACTACTTGAAAGGAAGATTAAAGAGAAAAGAGTTGGTTTGCCTGATTTAAAAAATGCAATTAATGGCCAGGTTGTGTTACGTTTCGCACCGAATCCAAATGGACCTTTATCATTCGGGCATTCTCGAGGAATAGTAATTAATAGTGAATATGCAAAAAGATATGAGGGAAAATGGATATTAAGATTTGATGATACTGACACAGTAAGAAAACCACCATTACCTAGTGCTTACAAATCAATTCAAGAGGAAGTAGAATGGCTTACTGGAAAACCCGCAGATAAAATCGTAATCGCCTCTGATAGAATTGAAACTTATTACAAATATGCTTCGGAATTAATCAGTAAAGGTGGTGCCTACATTTGCACACTTAGCGCGGAAGAATTTAGGGAATTTAGACAGACAAAATCTAATTCTCCTGATAGAGACCGTTCTCCTGAAGAAAATCTAAAATTATGGGAAAGAATGTTAAATGGTGATTTTCAACCTGGTGAAGCAGTTGTTAGAATTAAAACAGATATGACATTACCCAATCCAGCATTAAGGGACTGGCCCGCACTAAGAATTCAAGATACTGAAAATAATCCACACCCCAGAGAAAATATTAATTCAAAATACAAAGTTTGGCCTTTACTTGATTTTCAAAGTGGAATTGAAGATTATTTGCAAGGCGTCACACACATTATTAGGGGTAAAGATTTAATGGACTCAACTAGAAAGCAAACACTACTCTACGAACATTTCGGATGGGAATACCCTGAAACAGTTTACTGGGGGAGGGTAAAAATTCATGAGTTAGGTGGTTTTTCAACATCAGGGATGAGAAATGATATTGAAAATGGCAAATATTCTGACTGGGATGATCCAAGACTACCAACTCTTGCTAGTATGCAAAGAAGAGGTTTTTCACCAGAGGCATTACGTAATTTTTGGATTGAATTAGCATTAACACAAAAAGATATTTCTGCTTCGATGGCAACAATATATTCACACAATATAAAAATTATCGATGAAACAGCTCCTAGGCTATTTTTTGTTAAGAATCCATTCCCACTAGAGTTAATTGACGGAAATGAACAGATTCCCTCCAATTTCAAAACACAAATTCATCCTGAAGATAAAAATTTAGGATATAGAATCTGGGAATTGCAAAAGGAAAATAATTTAATTTATCTTGAAAAGGAGGATTTACAACTTGCGAAAGAAAATAATAATAAAATTAGATTAAAAGATTTTGCAGACATTCAAATTAAAGATAATATTGCTTCTATAATAAGTTTAGAACCCTCTGAAAAATTACCAATAATTCATTGGCTTGATTCTAAAAATTCATATGATGCAGTATTAGAAATTACTAGAGAAAATGAAATTCAATTAATCGAGGGCAAATTAGAAAATTTTCCAAAACTCAAATTGAATGAAATAACCCAATTAGAAAGGATTGGCTACGCTAAAATTGAAAACAAAAATAAACTTATTTTTATCCACAACTAATTAGAAAGTGCTTCTCTGTAATCATTAGGACTGAAATATCCTGCAAATCCTCCATTGCCATCTACTGCAACAACTGCATGGGGTTTTCTTGCATTCATTTCAGAAACTATATCGGAAACATCTGTATCTAGGCCTACTGCCATTATGTCTGTATTCATGTGACTTGCACAGGTTTCTTGATGACAATCAAGACCTTCTGAAACAGCACGTAAAATTTGTGCGTCTGCTAATACTCCCTTTGGTACTTTGTCACCATCTAAAATGATTAAAACACCACGTGGAAGTGATAATAATTTCTTAGTCGCCTCAACCAAAGATGTGTCTGGTGAGATTGTATCGTGTTCATCTGTAAGGACAAGTTCTGAAACCTTCATTTAAATCGCCTATGACACCCACAACAAGAATGGTATTATGAACCTTGTCAAAGACTCAAATTTCATTAGTAAGGTTGAAACGGAACAACATCTTGGGTCTACTTATGGCAATAGAGCGACTATTAAGCGGGTCTATTCAAGAAAGAATTGAAGAATTACTGCGCCCAGAAGATTTGATCATGGAAGCAGCAAGAGATTTAGTAAAAGATGAAATCAAAGGCTACATACGTCAAAAAATAGATGAAAATCCAGAATTAAAATCTGAGATAAAAGAAACTATTGAAAATTATTTTGAAGCAAAAGCAAGATCTGCTTTTGCGGAAGTAAAAGCCAGTCGATCAGCATTAAAGTTAGGTATGAATCTTCTTCCAGAAGAAATGCAACATGAATTTGCAGAACTAGTAATGAATATGTTTGAAAAAGAATTAGGTGAATTACTCGAAAGAGCACTCTAAATCGATTTTAATGTATTTTGTCAGAATAAAAAGGGATTGTTTCATATCCTGTTATCAATGCCCACTCTTTATTGAGGTGAACTTATGAAACGTGCATCAATCATACTATTGATTTTAATGATTTCATCAATCGGACTACCTACATCTAATTTAGGAGTAGTATCAAGTGAAGTAGTATGTTGTGATTCAATACAATATAATTTGATGTTAACTGGAAGCTCATCTAATGGTCAGTTATCTCCATTTGAATCAAGTTTGGGAAGTGAACAAAAATCGGAGGTCGGTTCAGCTATTACTCAATCAACCGAAGTTGGAAGATGGACAGGTCAAACTAATTTTGGTGGTGAATATCCTAGCCATACTGCAACATTTGTTTTACCATATAGAATAAATGATGGGGCTGGTGTAACAATAAATGCTTCTGTCGAATTAAGATTAGGAAGTGAAGTAAATACAGGTTCAACACCTTTACCTCAAACATTCTTGCCAGGAGAAAATGGTGTATTGGAATTGGAAATTGATGTTTCTAGTGGAACATTATTAGCTGAGGATTCAATTATCGTAATTTTTTCTGTGCAGGAACTATTACTTCCAACTGGAGCAAATCCCTCTATTGAATTTCTATGGGGAACTACAGAATATCTTGGAACGATTAATTTAGAAGCTCCACTCTTTGATATAGAAATTAATGAACCAATAATAGAAGGGAGATCAGCACATATTCCTGTGAAATTTAGTTCTGGTTATGGTGCACAATTAATTTCTGAATCATCATTTGAATTTTATGCAAATGGAAATTTAATTGAACAACTCCCCGTATCCACTCAAGGTAATCTACTGACTTGGACTTGGGCAGCAGACAACAGTATTAATGATGGAACATTCCCCTTTGAAATAAGAGTTAGTTTTCAAAATGGGACTACGGTAAATGCAGGCACTGAATACGAAATATTATTTGGGGATAGTGAGGGTAACAATTACTTCTATCCATTAACAGAACCTATTAGAACTGGAGGTACTGATTTAGATGTTGAAATTGATGTTGATATGTCCTCCGACATTGAAAAAACTATCAAACTTAACCTAGAAGAGAATATTGCATTCTGGATCAGATGGGGCCTAGACAACATGGGTAATCCAAACTTAAATACAACATCATGGCTTAGAAATTTAGCTCCAACGAATTCAGATTATTATCAAAACAGAGTCATTGATAATGCAGAAGTTAGTAGTTTTGAGCAACAAATTCGCCAAACAGAATTAAATAACTTTTTAGGTCAAGGCCTTGGAATTGATGCAAAAAGATTACTTGGATTGGACAGAGCAGAATTTGACTACGTAGGTGTAGAAATTTTACTAAATGGAGATGATTCAGTAAGTAATAACCCAGTAACACTGATTTTTAAAACAAGACAAACAAATACGGCAGGTCAAGAACATCTAATGTTAGATAATTTCATCAAACCATATTTTGATGAAGGGGATCGTATTTGGTCTTCGGTAACATTCGAATTAACGTTAACTACAGATTCAATTAACGGTGTTTTTCTAAGAGATTCTGCTGAAATTGAATTTACACAAACTAGGCTTATTTTTACTGAAAAAATTACAGCAAGCATTACATTTACACAATCTGATTCCCCATTATTGTGGGTTCAACAAGGCGGAAGTCCTTTAGAGTCTCCATTAGCAATTTTCTTGATTAGTTCAGTGATTGCGCTTTTAGGATTAATTATTTCTGGGTTTTTATCAAGAGGAAAAAATAAAATCATGTTAATCAGTGAAATAATTATATTAATTTCATTGGGTTTCATTCTTTATTATTTATCAATTGAATTCATAGTTGTTTTAGTAGCTGCTGCTTCGAGTTCGACATTATGGGTAATAACTGCAATCTTTGCAGGCTCAGGTGATTCAGATTATCTCTCAGACAATAAGTTATTAACAGATACAGAAGGGCTTAGTTCTGATAAATTTACATCATTTAATTGCCCAAATTGTGCATCAAAAATCAACATTACATCTAATGAGAGGCCATTGAGAATATCCTGCACAGGTTGTGGAAAAATCCTAAAGATTGTAGATTAATTTAATTTTGCATTCATGATAATTTCATCTATCAATCTGCTAGCAGAAACTAATTTATTTGTACTTGAATTCAATTCTCTTTGAGCTCTACTACATTGACTTGCTAAATCTGAATCCCACTTAGTAGTTATAATTCGATGCCAAATTAGCTCTTCTAAACGTGCAACACCCATTGAAGTAGTTAGTAGAGGCTTAACTAGTTCAGATAATCTTTTAGATTGTTCGACCAAATCTATTTTTTTCCAATCATCTCTTAATAAATTTAATTCTACTGAGTCTATTCCTGGCAATTCAATCAAATCGGGTTCTTGAACATCTACAATAGAAACGATTGAAATTAATCCATTTTCTTTCAATGAATCCCTCAAGGATGTGAAAACAGGATCGTAAGTATAATCAAGATTAGAATTCAACCAATTTCCAGCTAAAATTAATGCTAATAATTTCTTAACTCTCTCACCACCAATCATTAATGCTAAACATCCAGAAATCCCAACGATATCTAATTTCCCAACTCTAGAAGTTTTTTGTTCACCCATGTTAATTTTAATTTCTTGAGGCTTTACAGAGATTCCTGAATTATGTAAATTATTTTCTTCCGAAAAAAAGATACATAAATTTTTTTCATCGGAGATAAAATCATTAAGATTTTCCACTACTTTACGATGATATAAAATTCCTTTATCTAAAAATGATGCTTCTAAAAATGAAAGTGAAAGTAATTGTCCCAATTTAGGTTCAGAAACTAAAGTAACTGATTCAGAGGAAAAAATTGATTTCTTTATTTTAACTAAATCTGGATATATTTCTGAAAGAAATGGAAATATAACGAGGGGTTCCACAAATAGATTAGAAATCATGAGGTTATTGAATTTTAACCATTCAAGCAACCATTAGCCTTACTTGTTTTCTTTCGTACTTCCAATCAGAAGATAGTGCTCCTTTGTTTTTGTAATATCTTACTAACCTGCGAATTTTAGCTTCTGTTAATTCTAATTGACGAGAATTATGAATATCTTTACGATTTGATTCTAAATGATCAACCAATGAAAGTACTTTTTGTAAAAGATTCATTAAATCTTCAGGAATTTCTGCAGCCTTACCATTTTCAGAAAGTATTTGATTAATTCGCATCCCACACGCTTTTCTTACATCTGGTACAGCATGTTGATCTCTTAAAATTGTACCAATTACTGCAGTGCTATGGCCTTTTTCAGATAATTCCAAAACTAATGATTTGATTTCCTTCGCATCTTTTAGTGACCATTCTGGCAATTCTTGATTATGTGGTTTTTTTGAACCACTTTTCCCTTTTCTGCCGTTGTGTATACGTGCCATGAAAACCCCTTAGCGTGCTTCCGAAAAACTTCCCCTTTATGAACGGTTGCCCTAGAAAGGTATTCTCAAATTCTAAAGTCTATGTCTAACTTTAGCCAATCTTCCACAACCATTATTCCATTCCCATGCTGGTGCTTGAGCAATACAAGAACCAATTAAATCATTTTCTTCAGAAAATAATAGTACTACATCCCCCACCCGTATATTAGCATCAAAAGATATAATCATTGGACCGAATACATCACCACTCCAAGTCTTTGAAAATTTAATTTTAGCTTTAGGCAATGTATTTGTTTCTGCTAATACTGGTAGAGATGCTTTAGAAAATGAAAAACTAGAATTAACATGATTCCAACGTGCAAAAGGCTTTCCAAATTTTTCAATCTTCCAGTGTGGCCCTTTACCACTTAATTTGGTACCATCCAACCAATTAGAGGTTCCATAATTCCAATTGGAAATCATTTCATATTCAATCTGTCTCTTTATTTTCGGATTTTGAATTTCTAAATTTAATTCTTCTTTAGCCTTATTTATTTCTTCATGAAAAGTTTCATTTGTTGTTTCAATAACTTTAATACCACAAAATTCAGACCCTAAACTAAATCCAGAATGATTAATAATTAATTCAAAACTAACTCGATTTAAAATACCTGAAAGTGTATCTTTAACAATTAATTTTTCTTCAGCGTCCCAATGACCAGTCACAGGAATATCATAGTTTGATGCAGGCCATAATTCTTCTAATTCTCTTGGCACCAATCCTAATGGTGATGTAATACTAATTTCAGTTGCTAAAACATCATTAATTTCTCGACTAAATCTTCTGTGAGATTTAGAATATCTATATGGTTTCTTAGCCGAACATGGCAATAAAATCAATAATTTTCTTCTTGACACATGAGGTGTGTATTCAGTCGAAATTTTATTTGACCATTCTCTGATAATTGGATCAGTCCTTACTAGAGGAGAATTACACTGTAAAGTAAATTCCTTAGGAACATGTCGTGCTGAGGACTTCATTTTTCTTTCAAAAACAAGGTAATCATGATGCCTTAATTGCTCCACTGATTTTGGATAGTTTAGAACTCGTTTCTCAACTAATTCTCTTAAATTAAAATTAACTATTGAATTTCTAATTGTTGAAATCTCAGTAATCCATTGATTTATCTGTAAGTCAAAATTTAAATCACCCTCCAAATCTAAATTTATTTTCCTTGGACCATTTGAAGTTAATAACGCACCAGCTGCATGAGCTTGTCTTGTTCTTGAGAGATCATGTAAATCTATACCCAGCCACGTCAAGAAAGCAAGATTGTCGGGACCAGATAATCCAGGACACCAAATTAATGAAGACGGAAATTTTTCTCTTACCGTGAGTATTGCTTCTACAAATTCTCTAGATCTACCCGATAATTGTATAGCATCAGTGATAATGATCAATGAAGGGTGCTCGATTTCAACAATAGTTGAGTCATGCATCATTCTTTGTAAAGACAAAGAAAGCACGGGGGTCAGCGAACCACTGCTCTTACCATCAGTATCACTTAATGATGGAGGATAAACATGCCCCTGAATAAATTCCCATTTAGGTAAATTTTTTTCAAATGGAGGAGACATAGGAACTCTTCCTTTGATTAAAAATGAGGGAGGTAGACTATCATCGATTCTAGAACAAGTAAATGGAGCAAGATTTTCTGGTAGATTTACGTCATCATCTAACAAAATAAGTGCTGGAGTCTTAGCGCAAGGGTCTTTTCTGTCTCCTAAATTAAAAACTCTGGCATGTCGATGCCTAGCAAAAATATCAAGCCCAAGTTTAACCCCGTCCATAGACCCCCATATGACTCATTACTTTGAATCATTTGAAAACATGAATCTCTTCGGAGGTCTATGCACTGGAGAAATTTATGCTTAATTTTCATAATTTTATGCTCTTCAGCATTACCAATTATTAGTGATTTTTCCTATGCAGAAAAGATAGAAGAAAATGAAGATGCTCCAGAAAATATCCCAGGACCATTTGAAACACATGAAATTATTCCAAACACAGTAAATGCCTGTGAACCAAAAAATTGTGCTCTTAATTCATTTAACCCTGAATCTCTACAGATAGATGGAGAATTTGAAAATTCTAATGATAAAGACGTATATTGGATTCATTCTAATTCTTCAATCAAAAATATTACTTACGAAATTTGTATTGATCGTTCTACAGTTCCTATTTCAATATATCCATCAATTAGAAATCCTACAGAAAATTTGATGAGTAATGGTGAAATATTAACTTCTGACACACCAACAGTAGAATCAATTTGTAAAAAATACCCTGTCATTAATGAAAATAATGAAGAATTATGGATTAAAGTAAGTTCACTTTCAACTTCAGGAAATTACTCTATATCAATTAATAGTAAACAAATTGGAATCATCGGACAAGAATTTCTTGAAAATTCAACACACATAAGTTATCACAACAAAGGTATTAATGGAAATTCAAGTCTTGGAAAAACAACAGTACAAATATTAAACCATTCCATTGAAGAAGGACATCTATGGAATTTGGAATTAGTTTCTGACTCACCTTATTCAATATATTCAAGATGCCATTTGAATACAGGAGAAATGACCAATTGTCTCAGTAAGAATTCAACAAATATTGAAAATATACATAAAATAAATTTTGATTATTTTTCTCCAAAGGGTATTGAAAATATTGAAATAATTCTTGAAATGGACTTATGGTTAGGTAATTGGGAAGTCAAGAATTCATTAAATAAAAAAGGAGACCCATTCACAGGAATTGCGGGAGATGCTCCAGGAAATTTAACTGATTTACAATGTGATGAATTTGAGTGTACGAAATTTGAGACAAATACGGGTTTAAGGTATCTCGGAACTATGCCTTTAGGAATATTTGATGAAGCCGATGTATGGATCCTCGAGATTAATGGAAATGAATTTGAAACATATATTGTAGAAATAGAATTATTATGTGATGCTGGTTCTATAATGCTAGAAATTCATTCATCGAATTCTAATGGAACAATGAATGTAACATACCTTGTTCCTACATCTTCTAATTATGAAAAGTTACAAACGGAATTATCTCCTGGAACGCACTACATCAAATTAATTAATATTAGATTAATACAATCACAAAACTGGACATATGGTGATTTAGATAAATCAATTATAACTTATGAAATTCAAGTAAAATCAATAATTAATCAAACATATAATAATCAAACATTTGAAGTTAGTGAAGAATTATTGTTTTGGGATAATATACTGGTCTGGGCAATGGGAATTGGTTTTATTTTACCAATGATTTGGGTATTATTTAATTTAAGAAAAGATAAATTAAGAATGGAATTATTACTGCATGATAAAAAAAGATTATCAAGACTAAGAAAATTATCATCAATTTCAGAAATTGAAGATGTAAAATCAGACTTATCATTATTTATCAAATCAATTACAAATGTCAACTGGGATATTCTTTTAGAAACTTGGGGAAACCCAGACTTAAGTTATTTAACTAAATCAATTAGTATTAATTCTTGGAGATTAGATCCAGTATTAAGTAGCAAAGGAGGCATTCCAATTTTAATTATAATTGAAACACACGAGACTGATTGGGAAATTGCAGCTATAAAATTCGAATCTAAAAAGAACTTAGAATGGAATGTATTATCGGTACAACCAAATTTACTTTATCGAAATAATGAGATTTTTTTGGACACAATAAAAGTAGGAAATCGAGTATTTCTGGAAGTAGAATTGAAAGGAAGTGGAGAAAATCTACAAATGCATATTTCTGCAATGTCAGAAGGAAAACCTGTTGCCGTAAAAACTTCTAATTCAATGATTATCCTTGAAGAAGAATAATATGTAACTAAAATTCTAATTCAGTATAATTAATTCGTTCCAATTCCTGCAATGAAATTAATTGCACTTCCATCAAATAGCATATTTGAAAGTAAATACAATGTACCAATCATCATTGTAATTCTCAAACTATTTGACATCTCTTTTGAATTATCATTCAAACAAAATACCAGCAATCCTAAAACAATAAATCCAGGTCCTACTGCTGACCAATAAACTGCATTCCCTGTATCTTGATTTCTATCTTTCAAATGTTGTTGTTGTAAATCTTCATATACTTCGAAATCTTTAGTAAAATTTTCAATTTCTCCAGCTTCTAATCCATTGGCATCAACATCGTAATCATTCTGATCGGGCTGAACTGGACCTTCCGTATAAGCAGCTGAATGAGCGTATCCAGCAGACATAATCAACATAATGAAACCAATTAAGATGAAAAATTGTGTTACTCCTTGAGCTATCCACCAACCCACATCACTCATTCTTTCACCACTATTTGGAGGTTTTTTCTGCCTAATAATTGGTGGATTACTCGGTGGATTTCCAGGTCCATTTTGATTTGAGGGCACCCAATTATTTCCATCATACATCCATTGTCCGTCTTCACTAAGTGTATTCATTAATACATAACAGACTCAAGACAGCATATCAACTTGTCTAAGTCTACGATTTTATAATAATACTCCTTCGATTGTATTAACGAAGAAGGTGTTCTCATCTTAGAAAATTTAGAAGGCAATCCAAAATGGTGGGGTGGAAGAATTCCCGACAAGCTTCTAATGAATGAGACACATCCTGAAAAATTAAAATCATGGAATAGAAAAAGGCTCGTGCCATTATTACAAAAACTTCTATTTCCTACTTGTTGGAGTATGTTTTTATTGGCCTTAGGTATTCTATTTACTATTCTTGATCACAGGACTAACTTTTCAGAATTTATTGGTGCAACTCTGTTATTACTAGGACCGCTCTCATTGGGATTAAGTATCATTATTGTTTCAAATTCTCATGAGGATTCAAAACCCGTATTGGTATTGATTGGAATGCTAAGAAATACAAGGATTATGTGGTTTTCTATCTTAATTAGCCTATATCTAATCGGATTATTCCTTAGACCCTCCAATATTATATTTTGGAATTTGATTATTATTCCTAGTTTAATTTTATGGCTAGAATGGTTTATTTTTGGTTCATTCTTTTTCAGTTCACCATCTGCAATTTGGTTAATCAAATATAACCAAAAACTCGACCTACCCATGGAAAAAATGTTGGAAAAAGGGTGGGAATGGAAGACTGATTCACTCAAACCAATAAATTCTCTAATAGCCGTAAAAAAAGCAAAAGATTCATTTCTTGAACTCTCTTCAATGAGAGATGATGATTCATATTTTTTAATCTTATCATGGTGGCAGAAAGGAGGTATCAGACATGACCCGTTCGTTTCAGAAAAATTGAGAGGATTGGCCATTCAATCTTTAACAAAAAGATTCGGATACAAGATTTCTAAGTTTGATAATAAAATGCTAGATGGAATTGAATTTCTAGAAAAATATTATTCAAATTAAATGTGAAATTTATTTCAACCTAATCACACTCGCTTACAATATGGACGTAACAATATTACTTGGTTCCAAATCTGATATGCCCGTTGCTGAAAAATGCACAAAGATACTCGAACAGTTCGGTGTATCTTACCAATTACGTGTGGCTAGTGCACATAGATCACCAGCTTTTGTTGAACAAATTGTACATGATGCTGAAGCAGATGGATGTACCGTGTTCATAGCAATGGCCGGACTTGCTGCAGCTTTACCTGGTGCGGTTGCTGCACTAACCACCAAACCTGTGATTGGTGTACCTTGTGGCGGAAAAGTACCTTATGATAGTCTACTATCAATTGCTCAACTACCACCCGGAGTTCCAGCTGCAACTGTAGGTGTAGATAGAGGCGATAATGCAGGATATTTAGCAACTCAAATATTAGCACTTGGAAATGAAACATATGCTGCCGCACTAAAGCAAAATAAACTTGATCAAATTGAAAGAGTAAAGAAAATGGATGCTGAGGTAAACGGTAGGGATGCTTGATGTTTGATTCGGCATCATTCATTGAAGAAGCCGCTCAAAAAATGAAAGATGAAATTGATGATGTTGCAATTATTGCTTGTAGCGGGGGTGTAGATTCAACTGTAGCAGCTGTAATTGCTAATCAAGCAATTGGAGATAAATTACACTGTGTTTATGTTGATACAGGCTTAATGAGAAAAAATGAAACTGAGGAAATACAATCTATGCTTTCGGCTCATGGACTCAACCTAACAACAGTATTCGCTGAAAATCGTTATTTCGAGGCTCTCAAAGGAATTACAGAACCTGAACAAAAAAGAAAGATAATTGGTGAATTATTTATTCGTATTTTTGAAGAAGAACAAACTAAAGTTAATGCAAAATACCTAGTTCAAGGAACTATCGCTCCTGATTGGATTGAATCTGGAGGTGGAGTCAGAGATACAATCAAAAGTCACCATAATGTTGGAGGTTTACCGGAAGATATGACATTGTTGGTAGTAGAACCCTTACGTGATTTGTATAAAGATGAAGTTCGTGATTTAGCTCGAACACTTGAAATCAAAGTTGCAGAAAGACAACCATTCCCAGGTCCTGGGTTGGCTATTCGTTGTTTAGGAGAATTAACAAAAGAAAGAGTTCATGCAGTAAGAGAAGCATGTGCCATAGTTGAAGAAGAATTTGAAAATGCTGCTTCAGAAGGTAAGATGGAGATACCATGGCAATATTTTGCAGCACTATTACCTGTTAAGTCTGTAGGAGTTCACGGAGATGTAAGAGTATATGGAGAAACTGTAGTTGTTAGGGCAGTACAAAGTTTAGATGGCATGAGTGCGCGTTATTCTGAGATACCACATAGTATTCTACAAAAAATCTCAACTAGAATCACAAATTCACTCAAAGAATCTGTTAATAGAGTTGTTTATGACATCACCCATAAACCACCTGGTACAATAGAATGGGAGTAATTCAATAAATAGTATTGATTTTTGTACATTTGTCCGAGGCATTCAAACGTATTTGATAACTCGGAAGTACATATGAATTGGAAGAGATGCGTAATATTCATCATAACAATCATACTATTTTTACCACTTTCATCATTTTCAATTAATACAGATAATCAAATGTTCTTAGAACATGAAAAGGTAGATAAAAATCTCTTAGTCTCAAGTAATGAAGAAACAATAGATAACGCCCTCTGGAAAAAGATTTCTATGATTGGACATGAAGAATTGATAGAAGTCATTGTTCAATTTGATTCTAGAAATAATGGAGATAAAGAGGAAAAAATATTACTTGAAAATGGGTTTATTCCAATATACAAAACCAGCGTAATCCCATCAATATTTGCGTCTGGACCTGCTTCGAAAATTAGTACATTAGCTAATATTGAGGAGATAAAGTGGGTTGAATGGAATTCCCCAATGAAATATTACATGGATCAAACAATTCAAACGATCAAAGCAATTGACGCGTGGGATCGTCAATTAATTGATCTTTATGGTTATCCAACATCGACGAAAATTAAAGGAGATGGAATTACTGTTGTGGTTGTTGATAGTGGAATTGATGCTTCACATCCTGATTTAGACTACAATCCACAAACACCTAATAATCCAATTAAACCACAACCTGATGACAAAGTAATTTATAATGCAAAATTAAATCAGGGCTCTGGATCAAATACTCCAGAATTCTTGTGGGTACCTGCATCCGATACGGATACATCGAGCGGACATGGTACTCATTGTGCAGGTACAGTGGCTGGAAATGGTGATGCATCTGCTAAGAATAAATTAGGGATTGCACCAAATTCATGGCTAATTGGCCTCTCAATGGGCGAACTAGCATTTACGATTGATGAATATTCTGCTTTAGAACACGTTTACCAGCTTTCAAAACCAGGTTCGGCTACCCAACAAGCATGGAATATTAAAGTCGTTACAAATTCATGGGGACCTGGTTTTCCATTTGATTCAATTGATGCTAATGATTTAACTGTGCAAATTATTGAAAAAATTACTATTGAAAATAATGTTGCGGTCATTTTTGCTAATGGAAATGATGGTGGAGAGGGAGATGAAGATCAATCTAACATCTTCGCAAAAGTACCTGCGGCCATTGGGGTTGCAGCATCTAATAGAGATGGTATTGGAATGTCTGACTTTTCCAGCAGAGGTGATATGTCGGATAGAGATACTTGGCCAGACGTTACCGCACCTGGTGTTGATATCTGGTCTGCTGCAGCGCGTGCTACAATGATTGGTGCAGGAACTGGTGCAGGAGATTTAGGTTCTGGAGAATTAGATTATTACTATCTTGCAATTAGTGGAACTAGTATGGCTACACCACATGTTGCTGGCTTGGCAGCATTATTGTGGCAAGCCGCACCATCATTAAAAATGAGTAATTATGACGAAGATTTAGATTCTACTGGCAATCCAACTTTACATGACCCTAGTGGAATTTCTCCCCCTCAAGTCGCAGAAAGAGAAATTCATGAAATTGAAGCAATTCTTAAATTAACTTCTGATTATATTACTGAAGGTGAAAATCTTCCAGGAAATAGTAGTTTAGGATTAAATAATCATGCTTTAGATTATGCTCAAGGTTATGGGTTAGTAAATGCTGATAATGCTGTTGCATTAGCATTAACTTTACAACGGATGAGGGATGAAAATGGTGATGGATTAGTCGATAACGAAGATGTTGAAGTTCTAGATGCTTTCAAAATATTCAAAGAAACAATGAAAATTAATACGGAAACATTTTCAACATCTGGATTAAAAACAAATTGGGATGGTGATTTTGCGGTATTTACTAGTGAATCAGATTTACCTCCTGCATCGTCTCATCGAAAGGAGTTTTTCGTACCAAAGGGAACTACAACTGTCTATGCCGATTTAGAATATAATCCTATTACCCCCTCTATTTTCTGTCCAACGTCAAGCATACTTAGACTAGCATTAGATGCCGACGGTGATGAAAATTATGAAGAAACAGATGTTGATGAACAAGAAATAATAATTGAAGGTGGCTCTGAAGAGGGCGCTTGGTGGGCCGTAGATGTTCAAGGAACATCGATTGGTAGTTGTTTAACAGGTGGAGATCTTGGACCTAGGGCAGCTTATACAGTAGAAATAAATCTGAGATTTAGTCCGACACAAATTAATCTTGACATAAATGAATCTAGAGGTTGGGAATCAATGGGTGATGGTGTTGCTGAAATCACAATGCAAAGATTACAATATATTCATCCAAGTTTTGAAGAAGAAGTTGAAAAATTAAGTGGCCTTGAAGGAATGATAAAATGGTTGCAAGAAAATTGGTGGATACCATTAATTATTATATCTTCAATAATTATTGCTTCAGTAGTTCTGAATGAAAGAAATCAAAGTATAGTCAAAGATATTCGTGAAAATTATAGGAATAAAAAATCAAAAAACCGAAATATAAAAAATGATAAAACAATTGAAAGCCAGATAATTGAAGCGGAAATTATTGAAGCAGAATTACTTTGATTAAATCGAAGGCATGAAATATCAAAGTTGAGTGGGTCGACTGCTTGCCGTATTAGCTTAGTTGGTGGAGCGGTCGGCTGTTAACCGACAGGTCGCAGGTTCAAGTCCTGCATACGGCGCTTCTTTTGATGAACATACATTGTAAAAAAGACATAAATATATCAATTAAACAAGGATTTCTTATTTATGAGCGTCTATCATTAGCCTCATCTAATATTGCAGATTCTAAATCAACATCTGCAATCCCGAGATCAGATTTAAGATTTTCAAGTTGTGATTTTAAATTTTTGCTCGGTTTTTTAGGGATGTGTAATTTTAATAAAATTATCACATCACCTCTCCGTCCTCTTCCATTAGGTAAACCTCTTCCAGGAATATTTAGTGTGTGTCCTGCTAATGAGTTAGCAGGTATTTTAATTACAAGCGGTTTATCATCTAAATGAGGAATTGTTACAGTTTTACCAAGCATTAAATCAGGAAATCCCACAGGAAGCGACATTAATAATTCGGCACCATCCCTTTCAAACCAAGGATGGTTTTCAAGAATTAACTCAATCTCTAAATCTCCAGCAATACCACCTTGTTGAGGTACATGCCCCTTCCCTCTCATCCTTAGTCGCATTCCAGTATCTACACCCTCAGGAACATTGAATCTGATCGTCTGCTTTTTCTTCTTCCTCCCATCGCCCCTACAGTCTTTGCAAGGATTGATGATGATCTTTCCACGACCTTGACAATTTGGACAAATTCCGCTTGTTTGCTGGACAAATGGTCCGACTTGTCGCGTTTGTGTAACTTGACCTGTGCCTCTGCACGTTGAACAAATCTCTACGTCATCACTAGTAGCTCCTCCACTCCCTGAACATGTGTCACAAGACAGGAAAGTATCAACAGATACTTCTTCTGAACCACCTTCAAAGGCCATTTGGAAAGGTATTTTTTTACGAACAAGGATACTTTGACCTCTTGCTTGACGAGGTCTGCTTCTTCTTCCTCCCCCGCCAAATAAATTTGAAAATAAGTCATCCAACCCAGAACCAAATAAATCTTCATATCTTATATCAAATCCAGAGAAACCACCTCCCATTTGTGGTCCAGAATGACCAAATCGATCATATTGTGCTCTTTTTTCAGAATCTGACAAAACTGCAAATGCTTCTTGGATCTCTTTAAACTTATCATCAGCACCTGGGTCTGAGTTTTTATCTGGATGATATTTTCTTGCCAATGAACGAAATGCTTTCTTAAGTTCCTTATCATTCGCATCTTTTTTGACGCCAAGCACCTCATAGTAGTCCCGTTTATCTGACATTACACTCATTCATGCGGACTACACGACTGCTATGAATAATTCGCTAAAATTATCATTATTTTGATGAACCACAAACATCACAATAATTTGTATCAATAGAATTCATGTGACCACAACTTCTACAATGCCAAGAATTAGAAACTAAATTATCATATTCTGAAGCACCAGTAGAGAAACTTTGATTTTTTGTATTTTCAACCACCAAATTTGATTCAGATATAATATCCTTTTTTACATTCTTTGCTTTATTTTTAGAAATTTTTGAAGCAATCCAATCTAAAACATTATCCATTAAAGAGGATTTACTTTCTGCAACAGTAGTTTTTTTCACTTTATTTTCTAATGAATCGTCACCTCTCATCCTAGCTGCAGCTAGATTAACATGATCTCTGTCAGCTAACAGATCTATTTCCGCCTTACTTTCAATCTCGGCACTAGCATCAAGATTATCCATCATTAAATCTCCTACTTTTCCTTGCATTTTTTGAAGAGCACTTTCAGTTAAAGCCCCAACCTCTACAGATCCTTGGGTTGTACGTAAAGTAATATTTTGATTATTTTCCCATACACCTGAGTCTTCATTTTTGTAATGTTTTGATAGTTTTTTTAATGCTTGTACTCTATGCCATTCATGACCCCTTACAGTGACTACTCTTTTGTATAAAATATAACCAGGAACTAGACCAAATATTGCTGCTGCCCATGGGGCCATTGGATCACCATTTGATAAAATTTGAGCAGGTTGAAATCCAACACTAGGATAAAATAAGAAAAACAACGCAATGGCTGGTGCAAGAAGATAAACAAATCCAATCAAGTTGCTTTTTTTCTCCTGCATTAGTAATTCTAATCTGTTTTAACGATTGAATCTTTCCCGTCAATGTGTAATATTATCTACATTAAACTTGGACTCGATCTTTAGGAGCTTTTCCTTTAACAAAAAAACCATGCAAAAACCCAATACTAAATGTTGTATGTAAACTAAATAACAAAAGTGGGACTCCAAAAAACATTAGCGGTTTTTTCCAACGAACCGACTCAATTATTCCTGCTAAAAAGATTACAATTAGATATAATGCAGGCGGTATCCACCAATGATTAACTCCCGAGAGAAATAAACTCAATGTCAATAGGAATCCAAACCATGGAGCTATTTCACCTAAAGGTAATCTTGTAGGGTGTTTTTTAACTAATTTGACTCTCCAGAATCCATTTCTATGTCCAAATCTTAACCATTGTAAAAAAGTCTGTCTCTTGGTGACGTGTATACAACTAATGTCACTCCTCCATATTTGCCAACCATTCTTTATCAAGCGCATATTAAGATCCGAATCTTGTGCTGTAATTAATTCATCATCATAACCGTCTACAGATTTTAAAGCATCAACCCTGTAAATTGCTAAAGGGGGAATTCTTGTTCTTTGAAGGCCCTTAAATTGAGCATATGCTCCACGACCACTACCTAAAGGATTACCTAAACTGGCCTCAATCAAAGTGCTCATAAAAGTCATTTTTTCTACAGGTGGTTTGAGTATTGTACCTATTGCAGCAATTTTATTAGCATTTTTTGCTTGCAATTCTAAAAATTGATTCATCCTAATTTCTAAATGATTTTTTGGAAAGGTTGCATGAGCAACAGTTTCAAAAATATACTCTACCTCATCCGGAAGATTATCGAATGCAATATTTCTAGCTTGTGATACATACCTATTTGGATTATTTAATAATATTATTTCTGGCATCCCTTCTTTTAAATTTTCAATATACTCTTTAACAATCTCTGGTGTTCCATCAGTTGAATTACCATCAACTATAATTATTTGATGATTAGATGAAGGATAGGTTTGATTGCATAGACTATTCAAACATTTTTCAATAAAATCCTTTTCATGAAAGGTAGGAATGACAGTAACAAGTTTTGGTAATGAACTAATTCTAATCCCTCCTGTAGTATAACCGGATTAATCAACATTGTAAAAATAACGGTATTATTTTTGATTAACCCGCAATTGCATTATATTATTCCTTTTGTCTAAGCATGAAGACGACCATGGCGATAATGAATCTCGAAGCAAAATTGAGTCCAGTTGACTCTAAGGAAAATGTAATCATGGCTATTAAAGAAATTTTCCCAAATGCAAATATTGCTGAAATAACAGATAAAACCTCTTTTCCAATTCATGGAAAAAATGAAGTCATTTATATCAAGGATATTGATTATGAATTCTTCTTTGAAAAAATACATATGAATAAAATTGCAGATACAGCATTAGATTGTATGAGTCAAAATATTCAAAATGACATTTCTTATTTTAAGATTTCACGTCAAGCTGCTTTAGCTGGTAAAATTGCTTTTGTTTTAGAAAATGAATACCCCTTAGGTGGATTTTTTGAATTAACGGTTGAGTCAACAAATATTATTGCATGGATTGAAGAAATGACTTGGCATCATGGAAGGGATGAAATCCCTAGAACTGTTGATGATGAATTAAAAATGAGAAGAGATGGCGTCCCTCAAGATTGGTTTTGAATTATCTTTACTAATTTTTTATTTGCCTCTAACCAATCAAATTTACTCAAATTTTCTACTTCCACCCATAAAACTTCATCATGTACATTTAATTCCATAGGTGGTGAGTTCTTTGTTATTTTAGCATATATTGCTTTTAAAATCACATAGTATTCTGAATACAAATGTTGTACTTCACCACAAAATGATGAAATTTCAATATTTATCTTCAATTCTTCAAAAATTTCTCTTTTTAAACCATCTATTTGATCTTCATTTTTTTCCAGTTTTCCTCCAGGGAATTCCCATTTGCCTGGGTGGGGTTGATTAGAATCCCTTTTTGCAACCAAAATTTCACCTTGTTCATTCCTAATGATTGCTGCAACAACCTCAATTATTTTTTTATCTGAAACTAGATTTAATATCTCTAAAACTAATTGAAGTTGTTCTGAAATTGAAATAATGTTTTCTGAAGGTAAATGTACGAACATACAAGGTAGAAGTTTGTTAAATCTATCACGAATATTAGTTTCATAAATTGTATTTAAGGTTCTAAAATATGTTTCATTACAAACAAATGTACCAGCATCTGATGAAATTAAAAAATTTTCATTTAAACACTGAGAGAATATTCCAAAATCAACTGTTGAAATATATTCTTCGGTATCATTTGTGATTATAGATCCTTCTTTAATTTCTCTTCCGGAATTATCTTCTATTCTCATATTAATTTTATTTACTGCTCTAGATTCTAAATGAATTTTTTGAGCCATATTACTATATCCTAAATGT
>CEOV01045258.1_pt1 | contig 25247 bp, 19 predicted proteins | sample 530631 | NCBI WGS metagenome assembly CEOV01 (sample SAMEA2620756, study PRJEB7988) | marine metagenome | isolation source: saline water (ENVO:00002010), including
ACACCACTGGTAGGCCCACAAGTAGCAACATTAATGTTCGGAGGCACATCACTTTCGGGTGCAACCGTAACTAGAATGTATTTCATCCATGTTTTCATTTTACCAGTTTTAGTCACAGCATTAATTATGATACATTTATTCATAGTTTGGGTACAAGGAATTGCGGAACCACATTGAGGAGAGATACAAATGGGATTATTAGGGAATTTGGGAAGAGTTGCAGAAACCTACATGAATGAAAAAGAGAGGTTACTGGACTCAGAGGATTCAGAAATACGAAAAAGAACATTTATGGGTCACTTATTATGGCCTCATGAAGTCTTGAGAGATACAATAATATTCCTCTCAATAATTGCAACACTTACATTTTATGCATATCTAATCCCACCACCTTTACATTCAGCCGCAGATCCAATTGCTCAAGCAGGTTTTGTTTTTCCTGATTGGTATGTTCTTTTCAGTTATGGTTATCTCAGATGGGGAGAATACCTTCCGCAATTCGACATTCCTCTGGGTCCTGTAGGTGATTTTTTCAATCAACCTGTTTACCCAATGAATGCAGGCGCATGGGGAATTATTCTCACGGGGTTACCTGTTGGTATTCTAGTATTACCGCCAATTATTGGAGGTACTGCAAAAAGAGGAGTAGAAGACCCATGGTTCGCAACAGCAGGAATGATATATTTAGCGCATGTTTGGTTCATCAGTGTATTTTCAATCAATATTTTCTTAGACTTATACGGCAAAAATAGAACTGACTCATGCCATGTTGATCATGGAGAATTGATTTGTGGAGTTAGGGAACCTTGGCTCGCAGAAGTGTTTAATTCCATACCATGGGTTCTTACGGGAATTTTATTATGGATTATCATCTATTTTGGCGTTAGGAAATTTTTAGTTAGCAGTATCGGGGCCAGAACAACACCTAGGATTAGTAAAAATTTGGTAATTGGAGGATTTGTAGTTGCATTATTAGCAAGTGCTTCCACGTATGATTTCTACGATAGAGGGTTTTGGGAAGCTGGCGGACTTGGAGCAATGGATGATATCGAAACATTAGAAAAAATGTACGATCAGCCATTAGATTATGTTCTTGAATACGACTCAGAATGGGGGATGGAAGGAGATATAGTTACAGCAAAAATGAGTAGTGAATATAAAAATGCGCTATACCAACCTACTAATGAATACATCATTGATTTTCTTGATAAAAATAATCATCAAAATGAAGACTTTAACATAAATAAAATATCGACCGAAGGTTCCATATTAGAAAGTTTTAGTAATTCTGAGAATGAAACTAGTGGAGTTTTAACAATTACAAACATGGGCCTTGATAGTGTACCTTTGAAAATGAGTTGTAGTGCAAAAACAAGCGTTAGAAATGTAGGTACTGTTACATCTTCATTCGTAATGTATAAAAATTCTGAAGAAATAATCACTTCTGATTGTTCATTAGATGAAGAAATACAGGTTAGCCCCGGAGAATATACTTGGGAACTATCTGTAGATCCTGAAGGAATGGAATCGGGTTCACAAATATATACAAATTATACAGCAAGCATTACAGTATTTCAACCTCTATTAATCTATAACGAAGGGCATGAGATGGAAGGACAATCTGTAGATTTGACAAGTGAAAATGATGAAAATTCATACAACATGTTATTAAATCCATCATACAAAAAGAATCCTAAGAGTCTTGATGCGAAATTAATTTACACATTATTTATTCCATCAATTACAGCAGGTGCAGGAACATTCGTAGTCCTTAGAGGAATGGCAAGAGGATATGAATATGAAATGAATAAATGCTATGGATGTGACCTTTGTGATGATGCATGTCCAGTACGCCTATTTAATGCTGGAGATAAATTAAATATCATATACAATACTTGGAATAATGAGGATGATGGTGTACCAATGTATACTTGCCTTACATGTTCAGCATGTACAAACGTATGCCCCCAACTAGTAGATTATGATTCTTATGTAGACATTAGAAGATCTTTGACAGTAGGAGTCGCTCCCGAAGCTGAGATACCACACACAATTTTAAGAGCAGTACTAAATGCTGAAATTGAGGAAGGTGCTGATGAGAACTTCATTTCAGTTGAAGAATACCCAATTGATTCAAACATTGGATATTATCCTGGTTGTGTTGATTTCATAGATCAAGAGATGGTATTTAGTCATGTAAATGAAGGATCAATGAATCTTGGAGCAAGTACAACATCTGCATTCACATTATTTGAGGAAATGGGTGAAGAAGTCACATACCTTGGAAGAGATTTCTTAAAATGCTGTGGCCATGACCAGAAATGGCAGGGAATGACTGAAGTATTTGAAAAATTAAAATCATATAATGAAAAGAAATTGAAACAAAGTGGAATCGACACATTAGTCAGTAGTTGTGCTGAGTGTTTTAGAACATTCGCTAAAGATTATGAATTAGAAGACATAAAAATTATGCATACTACAGAGTTTTTAATTGAAAATGGATTTAACATGAATCTGAAAACTGAAGAAGAAACAACAGTCACATATCACGACCCATGTAGATTAGGTAGACAAGTGGGTCTATATGAAGAACCAAGAAATCTAATTAAAGATGTAGAAGGTGTTGAACTTGTAGAAATGGAGCACCACGGAGAAGATGGTTTATGTTGTGGTGTTTCAAGTATGATGGCATGTAATGAAAATAGTAGAACAATTCGTTTAGAAAGATTCGAAGAAGTGAAAGCTACAGGTGCCGATGTAATGCTAACATCTTGTCCAAAATGTGTTAGCCACTTTGAATGTTTGAAATTTGAAGGTGATCCGACGCATAACTTCGAAATCCTAGACGTTGTAACATTTTTAGCAAATCAAGTTAATGAAAAGAAAAGTAAAGAAGCACTTAATTTGAAAACAGAAAATAAAACCTCTATTGAAGCTTAGAGTAAAATACCATTAAGAGTTGATGGAAATGACTAGTAAAGAAGAACTAGAAAAGCGCTTACAACTAGAAAAAATTAGAATTGAAAATGTTATGAGTTTAGCAAAAGATGAAAAATTAGGTAAAATAAAAGGTGGTGAACAAATGGTTGCTTTTGTAGATGAAGACGCTTGTATTGGATGTGATCAATGTCCGACAGTATGTGATGATGATGCTATTGAAATGTTTTCAAAACCATTGAAAAACCCCAACATAGAAGTTTCTTCTAATAGAAAAGCAAGGATACTCAGAGATGAGTGTACTGGTTGTAGATTATGTGTGCTTGTCTGTCCTACAGACGCAATTAGTATGATTGAAAGGTGATTAATTGGCAAAAACTGACGCTCAAAGATTTGGAGGAGAATTCGGCCCAGTCCGTAATAAAGAAACAAAAGGAGTAAGTCTTTCTACATTCAAAAGTCTAGTTTGGACCTCAAATATCGGTGGACTTGTATTAGTTGCTATTTCTTTAGAGTTCTTTACTCAAGCAAATTGGTTTTGGGCAACTATATGTTTAGTAACTGGCATTATAATTGCACTATTTCCATCAAATTATGAAATTGTAGGAATGGAAGAATTTGAAGAAGAAAAAGATACTGAAGAAGAATAACGAATTAGTCTTCATTCATTTCTCTACCCATCGCAATAAATGATAATTTAGATACCAAGTCAATCCAATCTAATTTTTCTCTTTCAAACAGTTCTTGATTAACTTGCTTAGGTAATAAAAATTTAGAAGAGGAACTATTTAGATTTTCAAATTTATTTTTTTTATTATTCGATCTTAAAAACCAATTTGTCTCTTTTCCACCAATCGTATATCCAACATGCTCTAAAACAGATTCGCCATTAATTAAAGAAGTCGGTATTCCTTCCTGAATTAGAAAATTTTCCGCGAAAGTACCCCCTTTACCATAAGTTAAACGTTTTATTTTTCGTTTTGATAAATTCTTGATCTCATCACCATTTTTTACAGAAATAATACCTAAACCGTAAGTTCCTCTATCATTTTTTACAAAAACCACTGGTTCTGATTCGATTCCATAAGAGGCATATTTGATTTTTATTTTTTCGAGAAGTTCATCGATATCTTTTGCTAATTTTTCTGTACAATTTTCAAATTCCAAACATTTTTCTTCACATACTTTCCACAGAGGCATCAAGAACCAAGGGTCTATTTGTAATATTTCTGAAACCTCATTAACCAATTTTTCTAGATGAATATAATGATTAGATTTTCTTCTTTTTTGCCAACCCATTTTCACAGGTGGCTCAACCACTCCAGCAAGGCCTGGAATTATTCCAGCCGTTAAATCGTTATTTAGTAAAATCAAATCCGGCATTTTACCATTAACCTCTAAAATATTATTTTCTCCAACGGAAACCTCATCTAAAATTAGATCTTCTGTAAGACCTTCCAAAATTTTATAGCCATTTAATTCTGGAGACCCAATTGTAACATTAAATCCTGCTTTTTCTGTTATTTCTTTGAGTCTTAAAATATTTTCAACATATCCAATATTCCTAGTATGTGATTCAGGGAATATATGTATAGATTTAATTTCAGGATATTTATTATTAAAATAATTTTTAATGTTGTGTGATAATTTCGGAATTAAATCACGAGATAAATTATTAAATCCTGCAGGGAAAAAATTTGCATCAACTACCGAGACTTTCCATCCCGAAAAGCGAATATCCAAACTTCCATATAAAGGAAATTCAGTATCTGAATAAATTTGGGAAAACCACTCATTTAATTCATTCTTGTTTTCATTTATTTTTTTATTAAGATTTTCCAACATATCAATACCTCATATCAAATAACTCAATATTTGTTCAACTTTTTTATTTTTCATATTTGATTGATGATTTTCAATAAATAGAACCTCAAATAAACCCAAACCTAATGCTAATTCAGGTTGAGTTTTCAATATTTTTCTTTGGCCTCCGTATCTTTCCAATAATTGTTCAATATATGGCTTAAAATCTGATATGAAATTTTCAAATAATAAAGGAGTTGTTGCTTTTCCTGCTGGTAATTTAGGTCTATCTGTAATTGATCTAGGTAAACCAGTCAATCGTGCTGCATGCCTTAATGCTAATTTTTCATCACCGTGCGATGCATTATTTGATAATCTCCAGTCAAAAGGAATTTGTCTTGATTCATTCCAATGCGAACTCCCCAAAAATGGAACTCTTACTTCCAAAGCGTGTGCCATTGAATGTCTATCTACAAGTCTTAATTGAAAGTTTGTTAATTGCCCTCTTTGCATTTCAAAATCTAATGTTGATTTTAGTGATGAAAAATGAGCCTCAGGTGAGAAAAATTGTGAATTCCAAGATGAATGTAAACCAACTTCAGTTTTATTTATATTATAATCAATTAATTCTAAGCGATTTTTAATTAACTCTGAATGTGTTTTCAGATTCCTATATCTCGGATAGCCTGCATGCAATTCATCTGCACCTTGTCCACACAACCCTACCTTAACATGTTTTGACATTTTATTGAATAAAGGTTGAAAAAAGAGAACTGTTACATCTAAATCTTCACCATGCCAAACTAATTTTGATAAATCATTTTCAAATGATTTTTGATCCAAAATATGTTGATGATGATTTAAATCAAAAGTCTTGGCTACCAGTTCTGCCGCCATCCAATCTGAATTTTCTTCAGAATCTGCAACAGTCCAACATTCTGGGACAGGTTTTTCTGCTTCTTTGGCTGCATCTCTAGCTAAAGCTGCGACTAAACTAGAATCTAACCCTCCTGAAAGAACAATTCCTAAAGGAACATCAGACATTAACCGATCAACTAAACTTGATTTAAAACTATCAAGTAAATCTGGAATTTTATTTTCTTGATTCCAATTATTATTTGGCTCATTATAGTTTTTTGAGAATTTAGAAATTCCTGTAAGTACGGGCCTACCCGAATTATCGATACTCCAAGTTTCAATTATTCCTGCACCAATCTGATTTACTCCCGAGATTAAAGTAGTTCTATCAAGAGGATATTCATAGGCTAATCTTAAATTTAAAGCATTATAATCAAACTTTGGATTATACTCTGGGTGTGCTGAAAATGCCTTTAATTCACTAGCCACTAATAATGAATCTCCCACAATTGTTCTAATTAATGGTTTTACACCCATTGGATCTCTACAAAGAATCAACTCATTTTCTTTTGAATCCCAAATCGCAAATCCCCATATACCATCTAATTTTTGTATCCATTCTTTATGTCTAGTGGCAGGGTTATCAATAGAATCATACCCATTAGCCACTAATATACCTGACATTAATTTAGATTTTTTAATTACCTTAAAGTTATTTTTTTTAGAATACTTGCTATAAAGTGCTAAAATGGATTCACTATCTCCCTTGGTTTTCCAAGAGTACATTCTAGTTTCATTCTTTATTTTACTATTATTGTAAATTTCTCCATTATGAACTAAAACTACTCCTTCATCCGAAATAATAGGTTGGGAAGAACCTGAAACATCTACAATCGCTAATCTATTATGAGCCATTCCACAGTTTTCATCCATCCAAATATTTGAGCCATCGGGACCTCTATGAGATTGTAATTCATTTATTTTTTTTAGGATTCTTTCATCGGGGGAACCAAGCATAACACCGATACTACACATAAAATCCCTCTTAGAGGTGAAATCAAACTAGAAAGTTACCTTTTGTCACAATGATATAACACATCGCAGCAAAGGAAAATATAAACGCGAGTAAGTATAATCCTTGAGTAGGCTCACGAGGGTTATCTTCTGTGTTGTTGTCTGACATATTATTAACGTGTAGAAGACATTATGTAAATATAACTCAACAATAGTAGGTTTTCAATGCTAGATTAATAACAAAGAAAAAATAAGAGGGATAAGAATCATGGTAGCATTATCATCAATATATTTCAATGAAGGCCATTCTGATGCAATTGCTAAAGGTGGCATAATTAAAGATAACCACATAGGAGTTTGTAATAAAAGTGAACTTAAAATCCAAATTAAAAAGCCAACAATAAATGCAAGTAAAATCACTAATTTATCAGATTCAAAAATCCTACGTGCTTCACCCAACAAGGGATCAACAATTGAAATCGTAAATATTATCGGTAGCCCAATATATGCATCTTTATAGCCTCCAAGAGGAGCAAATAAAAAGCATATACAAACCGAAATTCCGCCCCATGCAAGTGCAGATATCTGTCTTTTCTCATATGTTCTTTGACCTAGTATTGCTATTCCGAAAAATAATCTAATTGCTTCAATAATCACCAATAAGGATAATGCGATTAGTACGACACCTTCTCTAGAGGTTTCAATTTCTATTATTTCTGTTACTAGTTCTGCTATTTGATTCCCATGCCAATAATAAATAAATGGTAAAATTATCATAGACAAGTGAGTTATTCTTCTTAATACATGACCTCTTGCCCCACCTATTGTACTTTCCACATGTGCACGCCCTAAGGAATTGAACATGATTACATCTCCTTTTTCAAATAAATTATAGCTTCATTAATTGTTAATTCCCCTAATTCTAATTTCTTAAGTATTTGACTAATATCCTTATGATTCCAAAGTAAATTCTCCCAAGCAAAAGACAAAGAAATCCTACTTTTTAAAACATGATTTTTTCCACTCTTTGAAACTTTTTCCATTTCAACAAATAAATCTTTGAAACCTGAATTTTTTTTAGCAGAAACTAACAATATAGGTGGTACTTCATTATTAGATAATTCAAATGCTAAATGTAATTGCTCTGCTTTTTCATTTGCTCTTTCAAGATCAGACTTGTTAACTAATAATATATCTGCTAATTCCATCAATCCTGCTTTTTCTGCTTGAAGCATATCGCCCGAATCTGGTGCTTCTACTAATATCAAATATTTTGCAATTGAGGCAACCCTAACCTCTGCTTGTCCAGCCCCAACAGTTTCAATAAGAATTTTTTCAAAATTTAATGCTGATAATAAATCCACAATATTACCAATATTACTCGGAATTGCACCTGATTGACCTCTTGTGGCTAAAGATCTAAAGAAAAGATTCTCTGAGTTATCTGAATTACTTATTCTAATCCTGTCTCCCAATAATGCACCTCCGCTCAATGGAGATGAAGGGTCTACAGCCAAAACTGCAATTTTTTGATCATCCTCTAACCAATTAGAAATAATTTGTTCGCAAATACAACTCTTACCAACTCCAGGAGATCCTGTAATAGCCCATATTTCAGATCGTTTGATTACAGGAAAATTTTCTTTAATAATATCACTTGTAATTTCGCCTTTTTCAACTAGACTAATTGTTTTAGATAATGACCTTCTGTCATCATTTTTTAATTTAGTTAAATCTATCATAACAAATCGCTAATCCCAATGCCAATCTGAATCTTCACCACAACCAACGGGTAATGATTCTAGTCTTCTTTTTGCTGCCGAATCTATAAATTCAGACATCTGAGTACTAGATGTACCTGGACCAAAAATAGCCCTAACACCTTTAGAATATAGATTATTTCTATCATGTTCTGGAATAATTCCTCCTGCGAAAACAATAACATCATTACAATCTGAATGTTTAAGTAATTCTACAATTTTTGGGATTAAAAAATTATGAGCTCCAGATAATGAAGAAAGCCCTAGAAAGTCTGCATCTTCATCAATTACAGTTCTAACTATTTCTTCTGGTGTCCTTCTTAGTCCTGTATAAATCACTTCGTGACCAGCATCTCTTAATGCTCGTGCAACTACTTTTGCACCTCTGTCATGCCCATCGAGCCCCGGCTTGGCAATAATTATACGCAACCGCTCATCCATGAGATACCATAGGTGGTTTCTTTCAAATAGTTTATTTGATAATTGACTATTAAAGTTAATTTATAACTATGATACAAAATCAATATGAGTCTAATGCTGTCTGAACGGTTTGATAGAATGCCACCTAACGACGAAAAACTTTCTGATTTACGTGCTAGAAAAGCCAAGGCCAAGGCTGGAGGTGGTACTGCAAGAGTTGAAGCTCAACATAAAAGAGGGAAATTAACTGCTAGGGAAAGACTAGAATTATTAGTTGATGAAGGGACATTTCATGAAATTGATTCTTTAGTTGAACACCGTTGTAGAGATTTTGACATGGATAAAAATATCATTCCAGGTGATGGAGTTGTAACAGGGCATGGAAAGATTGGAGGTAAGCCAATTTACTGTTTTGCTCAAGATTTCACAGTATATGGAGGATCCCTAGGTGAAATGCATGGATTAAAAATTTGTAAAGTCCTAGATATGGCATTAAAAACAGGAGTCCCAGTAATTGGTTTGAATGATAGTGGAGGTGCTAGAATTCAAGAAGGGGTAGCAAGTCTTGGAAGTTATGCCGAGATATTTTTTAGAAATGTTAGAGCGAGTGGTGTAATACCACAAATTAGTTTGATAATGGGTCCTTGTGCTGGTGGAGCCGTATATTCACCTGCAATTACAGATTTTGTTGTAATGGTCGATAAATCAGCACACATGTTTATCACAGGGCCTGAAGTAATAAAAACAGTAACTAATGAGATAGTTAGTTTTGAGGATTTGGGAGGTGCTACAACACATAATAGTAAATCGGGAGTTTCACATTTCATAGCTGAAAATGATGAGGATGCAATTGAAATCGCAAGAGAATTAATTTCAATATTACCTGCAAATAATCTACAGAAAGCCCCTTCCAAAAATAGTAATGATAACCCAAATAGGCTTTGTGAAGACTTAATTGACTTAGTTCCAGAAGATCCAAGTCAACCTTATGATGTCAAAAAAGTCATTTCTTCAATTGTTGATGATGGGGCATTTTTAGAAGTTCAATCTGAATGGGCAAAAAACATAGTAATCGGATATTCACACCTAAATGGAAATTTAATTGGAGTTATTGCTAATCAACCATTACATTTAGCAGGTTGTTTGGATATTGATGCTTCAAATAAAGCAGCTAGATTCGTAAGGTTTTGTGATGCTTTTAATATTCCTTTACTCACTTTAGAAGATGTTCCAGGTTTTTTACCAGGAGCATCTCAAGAATGGGGTGGAATTATAAGACATGGTGCAAAATTATTATTCGCTTTTTCAGAAGCTACAGTTCCAAAACTTACAGTAATAATGAGAAAAGCTTACGGTGGAGCATATGATGTAATGTGTTCTAAGCATATTAGAGGAGATTACAATATTGCATGGCCAAGTGCTGAATTAGCAGTAATGGGTGCAGATGGTGCAGTACAAATAATTCACAAAAAAAGAATTAACTCTGCTAGAAATTCAGAAGAAGAAAGATCAAGATTGATTGATGAATACAAAGAAACATTTGCAAACCCCTACAGAGCTGCCGCATTAGGATATATTGATGACGTAATAAATCCTAACGAAACACGGAAGAAACTATGTTTAGCATTAAATATGCTAATGGACAAACAAGAAAATAGACCTGAAAGAAAACATGGAAATATTCCTTTATGAGATGTTAATATGAATGAAATTGAAAAATCTAAAATTGCTGCAATTACAGCAGTACTAATTCATGTTAACAGAGGGAATGAAAATTATAATCAAGGAAGGAAAAATCAAAATATCTGGGCTTTTGAACATAGAAGAAAAATTATGGGACTTAGAGGAGTAAGAGAAATGAAAAATTCTCGTACAACTTGGAGGTGATACAATTACTGAAGAATATGAAATTGAAGTTGATGGTGAATTATTTAAGGTTAAAATTAATTCAGAGAATGAATTTTTCGATGTTGTTGTTAATGAAAAATCTTACAAAATTAAGCTCCCTGAAGGTCAATCAAGCAACGCCCCTAAAAAAAGAGCACCAAGAACGGGGAAAAAAAGCGGAATCATTACATCATCAATCCCCGGAAAAGTCGTTACAATTGAAGTTGAAATCGGTTCAAAAGTTGAAGAAGGCCAGGTTTGTATGATTCTTGAAGCAATGAAAATGCAAAATGAAATTAATGCCCCAATATCTGGAATAGTTTCTGAAATTAATTGCTCTCCAGGATCCTCGGTAGAAGCAAATATCCCATTGATTGTGATTAAACCTGAAGAAGATGGCTAATATATACAAGGCTTCTTATTATACTACACTCTCCTGTATACGTGTCAGGAGAACCGTGTTGCGATGTTACTGGGTGTGAAAGTAATGGAGATATTGTCAGCAGACTTTCGCCAGAAGGATATTTGGTTGCAACTGGAAAGAAAGCATACTCATTTAGAGAGGCTTATAGACAATTTAGATATTGTAAAAAATGCCATGATTATCTAATGAGTAGTGTATGGAATAGAATTAATTCAGCTGAAGATAAATCTGGAGATCATGTTGCACCAACAGCAATCTAAGTTAAACGGAGTTGTTTTACTTGGTAATTAATAATTACAAAAAAAGACATAGTGTTTCTTATTCGATGGATTATGAAGTAAGTGTTGAAAAAATTTGGGAATTAATTAGTAAACCAGGAAATCTAAATTCATCTCACCCATATTGTAAGACTAATGAAATTATATCTTGGGATGAAGAAAATCACAGTGATAGACTGGTATATCTTAACGGAAGAAACTATATCAGAAATTTCCAAACTTGGGAAGAAGGCAAAGGATACACTTTGCTAATCGGTAAGGAAAATGGAGCGCAGTCATTTGTAAGGTGGGAAATAGAGGAACAAGGAAATGGTTCAAAATTAACCATTACAGTTTATCCATTCATACTGGCAAAACTTCCAAAAATACTAGCTTACATCCCACATATTTTGTGGGTCAAACCTCGTTTAGGAAACTACCTAAAATCAGTATTATCTGGATTCAAGTATTATTCAGAGACTGGAGAAAGTGTACCAAGAAATCATTTTGGAAAACACCCTTGGTTTTCATAAATTTTAACTCTTAGAAACTCTCAAATTACACCCTGATTTAACATTGCGTCCGCAACTTTAAGGAATCCTGCAATGTTTGCACCCATCATATAATTACCAGGAAAACCGTATTCCTCTGCAGTTCTTGCACATGTTTCATGAATACTAACCATAATTGCGTCTAACTTTTCGTCAACTTCATCTCTAGTCCAATTCATCCTCATCGAATTTTGAGACATTTCTAAACCAGATGTTGCTACTCCACCAGCATTACTTGCCTTACCCGGAGCATACAAGATTCCTGCTTCAATAAAATGATCAATCGCTTCTGGAGTACATGGCATATTACTTCCTTCGGATACAACATAAACATTATTTGAAAGTAAATTTTTAGCATCTAGTCCATTTATCTCATTTTGAGTAGCTGCAGGTAAGGCTACATCGGCATCTACTGCCCATAGTGGGTTATAATCTAAATTATGATCTACGGGAGTATAAATTGCACCTTCAAAATTATTTGCATATTCACTTATCCTACCCCTCCTGATATTCTTTAACTCCTTTATCCATTCTAATTTTTCAACTGTAATTCCATTAGAATCATGTATAAATCCGCCTGAATCTGACATTGTTATTACTTTACCACCTAATTGTAATACTTTTTCTGCGGCAAATTGTGCAACATTTCCAGAACCTGAAACTAAACACACTTTACCCTCTAAATTTAATCCTCTTGTTTTCAACATCTCTCTGGCAAAATAAACTTGCCCATAGCCAGTTGCTTCGGGTCTAATCAAAGAACCGCCATAAGACAAACCTTTACCAGTCAATACACCAGTAAACTCATTTCTAATTTTTCTATACATTCCATAAAGATATCCTATTTCTCTACCACCCACACCAATATCTCCAGCAGGCACATCAATATCTGCACCAATGTGTCTATTCAATTCCAACATGAATGATTGGCAGAAACGCATGATCTCTGCATCCGATTTACCTTTAGGATCAAAATCAGAACCGCCTTTTCCCCCACCCATTGGAAGTGTAGTAAGACTATTTTTGAAAACCTGTTCAAATGCTAAAAATTTCAAAATAGATAGATTCACACTGGGGTGAAACCTTAAACCACCCTTATATGGACCAATTGCACTATTCATTTGAATTCTAAATCCTCTATTTACGTGTATATTTCCATCATCATCAGCCCACGGGACCCTAAATTGAATTATTCTTTCTGCCTCAATAATTCTACTTAATATATTAGCTTCAACATATTCTGGGTGTCTTTCCAGAACTGGTTTTAATGTATCTAAAACCTCCCTAACAGCCTGATGGAATTCAGGTTGATTTGGGTCTCTTGTAAGCATTTCTTCATAGATTTTTTCAATCATATTTTCATCTCGTTAAATACATCCAATGAAAGAGTACTTGTAATGTTTTTTACATGATTTAAGATTTTAAAGACCTCTAGACAAAAATAGATCTAATCGATTCATTAAATTCTCATTTTCACCTAAATTCATTATTCTTGAACGGATTGATTGTTCTATCATTGAATGCTCATTTGGTTGAATATCCATTAATTCTCTTAAAATATCTAATAATGCCCACTCATCTTCGGTAATAACTTCATCATCTAATGCCCCAATTAATGCTGATTGATATGCACTTGCCTCTCCTAACCCTGGTTTTTCAACTAAATCATAATCAAAAGAGTAATTACTACCATCACCCTTCAGAGAATTTATGATTTCTTTTTGGGTAGCTTCATCAACATCTAAAGATTTTGCTAAGATAGACAAGATTTGAGATTCATCACCCGTAATTATTTCATCATCTAATGCAGTTTCAACAGTCATGTAATACAAATATTTTGAACGTTCTGGATTAAACACCATATGCCTCCGTAGCAAATGACACTTATTATTCAGTCGATAACATTTACAAAAAACAATCGATTAATGATTGATTTCATTACTTCCAAAAAAAATAATTTTGTATTACAAAATAGAAATTATCCAAATCAAAAATAATAAAAATATTAAAAATTTAGTTTTTTTTTAATTTTGTATTTCAAAAGTAATACTATTCGTAATACAATTATATATACTGCCTCTACTCTCCACGTATTAGAGGACAGGGTTATGAGCGGCAATAGTAACGTTATCACGCTGAGATTATCTGATGAAGAATTAGCAGCAATCGACCAACGAATCGGACTAGATGGTGTAAAAAATAGAAGCGATTTACTCCGAAAATCTCTAAGTACGTACCTAACAGATTCACCAGAACTACCTGGCCAATCAAAAGTGAGTTTAGTCTTAGGTGCGGGTGTTCGTAAACAACTGAAATTAATTTACCAAATTACGGGGAACGACCCAAACTCAATTATCAAAATTGCACTCCACGATTACCTAAATAGATCTGTAGATCAAATAGATAATCTTACGGCAAAACTGGAAGAGAGAGCAAAAAATGCTGTCGATGAAGTCAGTAAACACCGTTCATACAAAAGTTGAACAGGAGGAAGCCAAATGGGAGATGGGATGCACAAAAGAGGGTTGGAGGGGAATAATCCCCCTCCTTCCCCCCACGGACGTAATTTCTCATGGCTCCTTGATCGTTCAATAATAGCAAGAAAATCAAATTCAAACCCCCCGCCACCTCCCGCTTCCCCCAGCGGGGGTGGTGGTTCAAGAGGCGGCCCTCCTGCTGCTAGCTAAATCACAATTGATTCGATATATTACCAAGAAACCTTTTGGTCAATCGACATTGACGTTTACTTGTGCCAAAGCAAAACAAACTAGATACCACTATATTTTTCGCACATGAATCCCTTAGAGAGGGACAAAAAGAAATGCTAGAGGATTCCATGAACGCTTTAAAAATGAATGGGCACCATCTTGCAGCCGCACCAACGGGGATTGGGAAAACAGCAGCTGCATTGGCTGCAGCATTAGAGGCATCATCACAATCACCAAATAAGAAAATTTTTTTCCTTACGGGAAGACAATCTCAACACAAAATTGTAATAGAAACAATCAGAGAGATTAACAAATCTTTAGATTTTCAGAATATAAAATGCGTAGATATAATTGGAAGACAATCGATGTGCATAGAATTAGATTTATTTTCAGGAAAATGTAATTGTGAAGGAGGTGTGTCCAAAGGTAAAGAAATGCAATATATCAGATTCTCTGAAGAAATTCTTGAAAATCCAATACATGTTGATCAAGTTATTAGTAAAGCCAGAGGCAGATTACTCTGCCCATGGAAAGCATTGAGAAATTCAGCCAAAGATGCAGACATCATTGTCTGCGATTATAATCATTTATTCATAGATGCAATAAGAGAAAGTTCACTTCCAGGATTAGGTGTAAGTTTAGAAGACATAATCATCGTAGTCGATGAAGCGCATAATTTACCTGATAGAATTAGAAAAGGACTTGAAAGAACCTTAACAAAACAAATTGTAATACACGGTCGTTTTGAAGTTGAAGAATTTATGGGATATGTCCAATCAAAAAGTGAGGAGAAGATCTGGGAATGGCTTTTGAAATCATTCAAGAAATTAGAAAAAAATATGGCAACTTATTTTGAAAAATGGAATCGAGGAGTAGAAATTAATAAAAAAGAAAAGAGGATTTACTCCAAGGAATTATTAAAAATGTTTTTAGAAAGCATGATCCCTAATGAAATCCATGATTCTAAAGAAACTGCACTTTCAAACTTTTCAAAGATGTTGAAAGATGTTGTTGTTGATAACGGAGATAAAGAATTATCTTGTTGGAGAATTGCTGCATTATTAGAGACTGTGATAAAATTTGAAAATAAAAAAGAATTAGTTTTAGTATTCAACAATGAAAAAGCCGGGAAAATATCTTGTCATCTACTTGATCCAAGTATAATTTCAAAACCTATTTTTTCAAAATCTTCGGGCTCTATCCTAATGTCTGGAACACTTTATCCACCCACTATGTATTCAGATATTCTTGGACTTACGCCCTTAAAGAATGTGACGTTAAAAGAGTATATTTCTCCTTTCGAAAGTCACAACAAACCAATCTCAATCGCAACAAATGTAACTACAAGATATAAGCAAAGAGGACCAGAAAATACACGTAAAATTTGCGAGCATATTTATTCAGTAGCCAAAGAAGCTCCAGGACATATTGCAGTTTTTGCCCCCAGTTACAAACTTCTTAATGAATTTATAGACAATGAAGGTTGGCCAAATAGGCTAGTAATTAAAGAAAAAAGTGAGTGGAAAAAATCAGAAATAGATCAAATAATTCCTGACTTGGAAAAATATCGTAAAAATAAACAAAAAATTTTGTTAGCGGGTGTTTTTGGCGGTAAACTTTCTGAAGGAATAGATTACAACAACAACATCTTAGATGCTGTAATATGTATCGGAATACCTGTGCCTCCACCGAGTATATTTTCAGATGCACTTAAAGAATTTTTAGAAACTAAATTTGGAAGAAATAAAGGATGGTTATATGGATCAATGCAACCAGCGGTAAATTCAGTAATTCAGGCTATGGGAAGACCGATTAGATCCAGCAAAGATAAAGCATTTATTGTATTATTAGATAGTAGACATTTAGATCAAAGTTATAGGAAATGTCATCCAGAAAATTTTAGTCCATTAATATGCAATGATAGCGAAACTACCAGAAGATATATTGCAAGGTTTTTTTCTAAAATACAGAGAAGTTGAAATGAGACCAATGAGAGGAGTAGATATGGGGATTGAATGGATGCCACTCACGTTGGAATCTGAAAATCATGATGAAGAAGTAATTGTGAATTCTAATATCGATAGCTTATCTGTATCCCCTGAAGAGTTACATCATTCTTTTTTCGACCAGGCACAACATTTGACTGAAGCGATTTTAAATCAAAATTTAGTATCCGATATTTCTGGAAAAATACCAGAATTAACGAATAAAAATCAAAAATTAATTTCAATAGAATCTATCGCAATCGAATTAAATGGAGCTCTAAATGAAAACACATTACAAATCCCATTCAAAGGAATTTCAGAGGATAAAGTCAATATTGAATATTCAAACATTGATTCCAATTGGGCTATAAAACTTTCAATAGCCCCTTCAGAATTAAATCAAAATGAAATCATACGCACTTTTTTATTACCCAAAATGGCTAGTGAACCTATTGCAAATTGGTCTGAAAATAACTTGAGTATTAAATTCTAGACTTCTAATTCAGGTGCAGGTTCTTCTCTGCCACCCTTCCCAACATTCATTCTCACTAATTCACTTTGTACACCTTCTAGAGCAGATTGTGCCCTTAAAGAATCTTGAGTATTCAATTCGTGTCTTGAATACCTTGCTTCCTCAAAGACATTATCTAATTCCACCAACGAATCTTCACGTATGGGGAGCGCCCCCCTTAAAGCCATTTCAAACTCCCTTACAGTTTCGAAATCCCTTCTTAAATATCCATGTTTTGTTAAAACTCTGCACAGATCTTCATAGCAATGGAAAATAGATTCTCTAACTTCATCTCCATGAGCTAGCAATTCTGCCGTATAACTAAAGATACTTGCTATTTCGTCCAATACATCTTGCTTTCTCTTTCTATACCACAAAGCACCCACACCTGCTAAAACAATTAAACCAAATAAGGAGACCCAAACAAAGGCTGAAGATTCACCTTCAACATCAACAGATTGGTAAACTAAAGCTTCAGGTATTTTAGCTTGTAACGTGACTAATGACTTATTAGAAATTCTAGCATCATCAGAAGAAATTTCTATACTTACAGCACCAAATGAACTTGGATCAGAATAAGGAGGGTTGTTCTCCAAATTATCAATTACCGCAACACCAAATTCGTCTGTAATTAGCGTCCTAGTAAGTAATTGTCCCGATTCATTCGACAAGGTTAGAATTACACTTATACCCTCTAAAGGTTGACCTGTATCATCTGCATTTACAGAAATATTTCCATAAATGTCGTCTCTTTCACCTACAACTATTGGATCCAAAGTGGTTGTAAATGTTGCATCAACCTTCAACATCATTGAGTAATTTGTTGATTTTGATAGCAAATATTCATCATCCGAACCAGAAAATTCAATCACAAGTATCACATTTCCAGGACTTAAAGTAGTAGGTGCTATCGCATTAATATAGAATAATTGTGTTCCAATTACAGTCCAATTTAATTGACTTGAAATTAAGGTTCCATCTGCTGTCAAAAGAGAAATAGAAAGATTAGAAAATTTCAAATTATTACCACCTATTTCTGATATTTCACCATATATTTCAATAGGGAATTCATCAGAATCCCTCACACTATATTCTGAAGATAAATCAGCAAATGTAATTTCCACTTCAGACCATGCATCTACCTCAACTTCCTGAGAACTACCAACATGAGTTATTGTTCCATCAAATTCAATTAATATTGTGTGCTTACCACGTTCTAAAGACATATCCACAGGTAAAGAATAAGTCCATGTCCCATCAGATTCCGTAATAATCAAACTATCTTGTAAAATACCGTCCAAATAAACATGAAGTGTCTCATTCCCTAGTCCAATATTTGATAAATCATCTTCATCATACAGTAGACCTGAAATGTTCCATGAGTCTCCCCTAACTACAGATTCTTCCTCTAAACTAAACTCTAAAGCGCTTCTATGTGCAACAAATAACGGAGTTTCTGCATAACTCTCTCGATAATATCCTTGATTAGGCGCCCTCACACCAACAGTATGTTCACCCCAATTTGTACCACTTGGAATTGTCCAAATGAAAGACCAAGTTCCATCACTACTATTAACAATTCCAACTTCCACTCCATCAACAATTATTCTCAATTGATGTTCATCCAAAGGATCATCAAGATTATCTAAGATTGTTCCAGATATTGTAATCTCATCGCCTAAAGTTTGTGGAGATAATTCTTCAATAGTTACTGTGGTCGTACTGTAAACATACCACTTTGAAATAGATTCTGAACTTAAATTATAATCATCCCCATCAAATCTTAACGTGATATCCAATTCCCCTAGTTGTTGATTTTCAGGAACACGTAATGAAATTGTGAATAACCCGTATTCATTGGTTGTAACAAAGTAATCTGCTGAACCATCATTTTCACCCACAAATACTTGCATTGTTCTTCCAGGTAAAACTCTATTTTGAATGTCAACTAATGTACCATTAATAATTAAATCTGAATCGCGATTAACTTGACTTCCTTGTGCCGTAATTATAACTACATCCGTAGGAACATATACCTCAAATTCTTGATCAGGAACAGGGTAAGTAGTATTCCAGTAAAATTCAGGATTCTCTGAATCACCACTAGCGTATGGAGCAACCCAAAGGAAACCTCCACTAAATTCGACCCTCATATTATGTTTTCCAGCACTCATCCATTCTGGTAATTCATATTCGATAGAATAAAATCCAGTATTTCCATCAGTTATTGCAGTAGCCATTGGCATATCATCAACATAGAGCCTTACTAAACCTCCAGCTGGAAGTCCATCATCCCCTAAAAGTGGATTTCCAACATCATCGAGTAAAGTTCCATTTACCCAAATGTTTTCCCCGACTACCATACTACCATCTACAGAATCTAATGTCAGATCTGTATAAGCCAATACCACGAAATCAACAGAAGTATTTCCACCAATAATTCCTACAGTTCCGAAAACATCGACATTTCCATCCCATGTAGCATGTAAAGTAAATATCCCAGGATTAACATCCTGAGGTATATTAATTGTAACTGCCCCTAATCCAGAAGCATTAGTAATCAAAGTACCTATTTCTGATGTAGTTAATAATTCTACATCGACCATTGCATTTGGTATTGGTTGTCCTGCATTGTCAAATACCCTAACAACTACATCAATACTACCACCCCTATCCTGAGTATCACTATTTTTCAAATTCCCAGGCTCAAGGAAATCGATTACCGAATAGCCTTGAATATCCACTGTGTCAAATACCGAACTATTGATGTAAAATGGTACTTGTGGGTTATAAGCAGCCCTAATTTGATGAGTTCCAGCCGACGTAGTTGGTTCAACATAAACAGTTGCATACCAAGTACCATTAGGATTAATTTGCCCATCTAAATACTGAATCGATTGACCATCCATTGTAATCTGTATCTGTGCAATTAAAGGTATTCCATTTCTATTCATTAAGGTTGTACCATTATCAGATTCTATAGTTCCTGAAAGATTAAAGTTGCCACCAGCAATCGGATTTTCTGTAATTGGATTCATGACCAAAAGTGTCAATGAACGTACAATCGTAGAAGGTAAGTTCTTGACGGTAGGGTGAAGATCATTAGAACCATTGTAATATAATGATATCACTATAGTTCCAAGTGGTTGATCATAGGGAATTGTGTATGTAAACCCAACACTACCAGAGTCGTTTGTAACTTGACCAGGCAACCATGTTTCGTCAACCAATAATAACACTGGTTTATTTTTCTGACGAACATCAATAGGAGTATCAAATGCACAAGCAGAACATGTTGCTGAAGTCTCCACTAATTTTGCAAATACTTCCAATGTATCTCCTCTGTTAATAATTATCGGGGCTGAATGATTTAATTCTACAAAAGCACTAACACCAGTAACATGAATTGATGCTGAAGATGAACTTGGAAGATAGTAGATGTTTGAACCATTGATAACTTCAACTACTACAGTTCTATCGCCACTTGCCACTCCATCAAGAGATGAATCTGTTTGAGATGTAATGTTAAACCAACCTGTCGCATTAGTCGTATATGTTGCAACTAATACTTCATCTTCATCACTCGAAAAGTAAACTTTTAATGAGATAGGTCCGTTGAAAACTCTTGTATTGTCATCTCCATCTTCTACGTAACCAGCCACATTAAATGATGCTCCTGCTGTAACTTCAGGTTGTATCCAATCAATAACAACTGCCGATGGTACTTGAATTGTCACATCTACAAAAGTTTCGTTACCTAACCATCTTGCACCGTTAACGTCTGAAATTAAATCAGTAACGTCATCATCAATATATATTCTTAGAACATAAGTTCCAGGAGCAGTTCCACCGGGTATTGTCCAAGTGAAGTTAGCAGAACCTCCCTCAACACTAGTTCCACCTCTACCATCTGAAATTGTCCATTCTTGAGTAACTTCATCAGGTATTACTTGTTGACTACCGTTCCAATCAAAAATTGCATGTATTGTTCGATCCGTCACTCTAGAATTATTTCCAATATCTATAGCAAACACACCAAATTCTAAATCACCACTTAATGGCGCATTTAAGACATTAGCACCCGAAACAAGGTCTCCCTCAGAATCTACTACTTCTAGAGAAAATTCAGATTCTAGACCTATCGACAGATTTACAGGTCTTGGCATCAGATAATATGTGGGATCCATCATCCCTTGTGCTGTTAATGATAACTGATAAATTCCTGCTGCTAGCCCAGAAGGCATTACAAATGAAATATTGAACTCACCAGTATTTGTATCTAAAGAACCATTTCCAATGAGATTTTCTTTAATTTGTTCTTGTCCCAAAATCTGAAGAGTAAATTCCGTAGCATTTCCCGTAATAGGACCTGGTGGATTCTTCTCTTGATCTATTAATTGGCCAGTGAGATATGCAGTGGTACCAATATGCACCCAATTCGAACTCAAAGTTACATCTAATTCTGCATTACCTTGAATTGTAATAAATTCTTGACCACTGGATGGTTCGTATAATTCAGAACCTGTAAATGAGGTTTCAAACAAGTAATCACCAGGGAGTAATGAAGATAATGTAGCCCAACTAACAGGGATTGGATTTGAAGGATCAATACTAGTGTTTACAGGTGCTCCATCAAAGAAGTGTTCAAATGTACCTGTTAAATCTAAATCAGTACTAATCCCTCTATGATCTTTAGCAGTTACTGCAACATTAGCATCTGCGCCTCTCCTTTGTGGATTAGCAAATATTTCAAAAATCAAGTAACTTCTTAAAAGATAGTCTTCAGGTAAATCAGCATCATCAGTAGTATCCAAAGAGGTTGGATAAAATCTCACTCTAACATCTATGTTACCTGCTGGAATATTTATATCAGAAGCATTAAGTTGATGAACGATAGAAAAACTACCATTTACAGATTGATTAAATACAACTAGATAATCTAAACCCGAACTATTTGTTCTAATTCCTAATTCTAGTAATCCGTCCATAGGAGATGGATTCGCTCCAGCACTATTTGCAGTACCATTTACATATACGACATTTCCAACCAATAATCTAGAATTATTTGTGGGGTCATTACCTTCAACAGTAGCTTCAACATCTGGAGCTAATGAAACGGTAGCATTTACTAAAAGAGATGAAGAACGGAAGTGTTCGGGAGATCCTGGGTATGTTTCATCTGGATCATCCCAACCCAAGAATGAAACTGTAAACTGTAACGGACCTAGAGGCTCAGATGGATCTAATGAAAGCTGGAATGACCAAACACCGTCTTTACCAACATCAGTTGTTAATGATTCTACCCCCGAAACTTGTGAAACATAATCCAATTGTACAGTTAAGTTCGCCATTTCCGAAACATCCAAAAATGGTCCGTTTTCATAGGATAAAGTCCCACTAAAATCAGTAGTTGCCCCTTGTCCTATTGTATTTGAGGAGGTATGAACTAGAATACTATCATCTGTGACATTAATATGACCTGGATATTCATGAATTCTAGGCGGGATATATGTATCAGCAGAATTTACCACAACGATTTTTTGAAAACCAGGCATAATTGCTTCAGAGGGCACTCCTGTGATAATGAAATGTCCAGTCGCATTTGTAGTTGCTGCAGTTCCAATTAACATTGATGAATCTGTAACAGGGGAGGATTCAGAATCAGCAGGAGACGGAGCGAGATAAGCTCGTACAGTATTACCTTCAATACCAGTCCCATTACTTGAATAAATCAAATCACCTTCAACCGTTAAATCAGATGAACCATTTCTATCCCATTCATTTGGAATAAATGTCATATTCACCAATTCTATTTCCAATGGTTGGGGGCAGGGATCTATTGGTATCCAACCCATATCTGCATTGGTCGAACTACTTCTGAGATGTACTTCAGCCCAAACAGCGCCATTAGAACTAGATACCTCGTAACCATCTAATGTTTGAACACCATTTAGATATCCTGAAACCTTACGTGCAGGAATACCTGCAAGTCTTGCCATAGTTACAAACACAGTAACAAAATCTGAACAAGTCCCTTCAAGAGAGTTTTCAAGTATATGCCATACAATATCATCATTTGGATCCACTCCAGAACCATTGAAATTTATTTGGTAAAACAGTGAATTATTCCCTTGCCTCAAATGTTGAGCGAGTGCATTTGCCATCCCATATCCACTTGTTTCACCAGACTCTGCAATTACATCCTGGGTTATCGAATTTACAATTGACTCATTAGATATTCCATCCGTAAAATATGAAGGTAAGCCCAATTCTAATGAACTTGGCAGATAAGGTTCTGAATCATCAAGTTCTGCGTCTTCAAACCACAAATGTTTTGCTTGCGCTGTTAATTCGAATAAAGGTGAACCGTCAGAAGAAACTTTTGAAGTCCAATCTGAACGCTCAAGTTTTGCTGTGGGGTCATTCCAAATATCTAATGCCTCCCAATTATGTGGCATTGGAACGGACAATCCACCTGAATATGGTGTGTTATAAGCCATATTCCAAGTTACAGTTCCATTAGAGTAAGTACTATCTGCAACCCATGTAGTGTTAAGATAATTTGGACTCATAAGTTGAATTGGGTGTGATGCAGCATCAACACCATATCCCCCACCAGTATAATTATCATAGGTATTAACTCTCCAATAAAGAAGATCGTCCCTATCAAATGGATTACTGGTTGTATTAGCCCAAAAAATTACATCTTCATTTGTAACATCATCAGTAGGGTCAAAAGGATCATAATTAGAGCCAACACATAGAGTTCCCCAAAATTGAGGAGGACATTCATCATAATCCGACATTCCGCCACCATCTGTATCCGGATTTCTCCAATCAGTTCCAGTTAGATTTTCAATTGAATCTGGAATTCCATCGCCATCAGTATCTTGAGGGTTGATATCATCAGAGGGGACATTTTCTGGATTTGTACCGTCAAAATATTCTTGATAATCACTCACACCACCATTATCTGTATCAAAAAGTAATGGGTCAGTAACATAATTATCATTACCGCCGCTTAATACACCGATGTAAACCAAATTACATCCTGTTGTTGTTTCAAAATAGTCGTTTACTCCATCTCCATCGGCATCCAATGAATTTTCACAAGCAATGGTAGGGTCTGTAGCACCCATGACTTCATCATAGTCATTTTGTCCGTCGCCATCTGAATCTACATTAGTAAAATTTGAAAAATATCCAAAAAATGCTGTTCTTTCTTGCCAATCAGCCAGTCCATCACCATCAGTATCATAATAATCATCATCACAATATTGACGAGTAGTCAATAGTGTTCCATCTGCTTCAGCTTCCATTCTACACCAAGAACCATCTTTGGCCAGTACAACATCTCCAGCCACCGGTGCAACATCTACATTGGTCAATTGATCTCCAACTCTTGAAGCATATGAAAACTCTGTTAATAATCCCGAAGTACTTTCATACCATCCTTTTCCACCTTCAGGATTAAAGGGGCTTGAATCACTAAGAGTTAATGTAGCAGCACCCCAAGAAAGAATACTTACTTGTGCATCTACTAATGAATCACAAGGATCTGTTCCATGTAAGGGGTTTACTTCATCTCCATCCAAAACACCTCCATAGTCTGTATCTGCATTATTCCACTCAGTACAGGTCAAGTTTTCTTCCCAATTGTCAATACCGTCTTCATCGAAATCTCCTGTATCTTCTCTTCTTGTTGGATCACTCTCATTTCCATCTATTTGACCATTGAAATTTACATCTTCTTCACCATCATCCCAAGCATCACCGTCGGTATTGTTATTCCTAGGATCTGTAGCTTGTGCTGGATTTCCATATCCACTATTAATCTCTATACCATCATTAATTCCATCACCATCAGTATCAGCTTCAGTTGGATCAGTAAACCAAATATTAACTTCATCACCGTCAGTAATTGAGTCTCCATCTGAATCCGGATTATTTGGGTTTGTTTGAGTATTTCCATCTACTTCAGCAACTAAATTTGCACATCCAGAAGGCCCATCACCAGTAACTGGGTTACAAGGCGTTTCGGTTCCGGTCATTTCATCAGAAGGTGCATAATGCGAAGGTGCTGGCCTAAAACAGTCTGCTCCATTACATTGAGTATTCCAACTAGGATTAAT
>CEOV01106962.1_pt1 | contig 25048 bp, 18 predicted proteins | sample 530631 | NCBI WGS metagenome assembly CEOV01 (sample SAMEA2620756, study PRJEB7988) | marine metagenome | isolation source: saline water (ENVO:00002010), including
TTTTAATAATCTATCAGCTTCTTTATTTAAAGAGTCCTCAAAGTCTAATTCTTCATGTTCGTCTCTTTTAGAATGCAGATAATGAGAGTAAGCTCTATCAACTGGATGTCTTAAAAGTACTAAAAACTTAACTTTAGGTCCTAAATCATTAAAAATTCTTTTTGGAGCTTCTTTCTCAAAAAAATATGAAGGAGTAAACTCTGCGATTACTTTTTTATCTGCATTTTTGAAATAGTTCTTTTCATACCAATCAATTCCATTCTTATAATTTTCTGGAATATCAAAAAAATGAGGCTCCTTGAATGTTGAGATATAAATTTCAGGATGCTGACGCAATATATCATACAGAGTAGTTGTCCCACTTTTAGCAGCCCCTATACATATGAAATTTGGAAGACTCATTTTGTCCAATAATTTAAATCCCTATCAATCAATTTAGACAACTGACGCACATCATCTTTGTAAAAATGTTTTAACATTTTCTTATCCTCCATTGAAATAGGTAAAACATTTGATGTGTTCCTATCTTGAATTTTTTTTCTAATTATTTTTCTCACGGTCTTAAAAGGTATAATAATCTTTAGAAATGATTTTAATAGATTTTTTCTTATCATTAAAGATTTTACCTTCTGATTTTCCCACTGCCACCCTCCTACCATGTGTCTTTGATCGAAATTTATCTCCATCCTATTAATCTCTAGAAAATCAAATACTTTATTCATCTCATTCTGAATATCTTCTTTATAATCTTCATAAATAATGACATGAACATTAAAATTTTTTAGATATGATTTTACTTGCTTATAATACATACCAAGTTCTTTATATCTTGAAGCAGGGGTCATCTCTGGATTAGAAAAATATCGTTCCTCTGAAACATCCCAGGCATCTCTAAATTCGGAGATATCTTCTTTAATATTATATCTTTTAACATGTTGATATCCCGAATACGCTCTCTCTACAGGATTTCGTAACATGATGATTATCTTAACATCATTTCCCAAGTATTCTTTTATCTTAGGAATTACAATTTCAGGATACATCAAATACATTACTGATGACTCTCCTCTATATTTTAGATTTTCACCATCTAAAAATAACTTTTCATATGCTATTTTTTCAGATACGCCAACTGATATTCTTTCTGTACCAATCTCATTATTTATTAAAAAATGAGGTTCCTTTGGATCACACATAAATACATCATGGTGTTGATTTAAATAATTATGCAAAGATGTAGTACCACTTTTTGCTGCTCCTACTATTAATAAATTTGGTTTAGCCATTATTTTGTCCAATGAGTTACATCTCTATTAATTATTTTAGATAATTTCTGAACATCCTCCTTAAAATCATTTTTTAATTTTTGTCGAGTATTCACATTCATTTCTACGACCTCCTTTGTTGAAATGTTTACCATCTTCTTTCTAAAGGAATATCTAATTTTCTTTGGAATTAAAATTTTTAACAACGACTTAAACCAATTAGTCTTCATAAAAATATATTTTATGTATTTATTCTTCCATCTTTTTCCTCCAACATTGTGTCTTGTTATAAAATCTATATTTTCATCTTTATTCAATTCTAAAAAATCAAATGTTTTAATCATTTCTTGTTCGGTGTTATCTCTAAAATCTTCATATAATATAATATGAACATTTTTAAATGAATTTTTAAATGCTCTCACCATTCTAGAATACATACCCATATCTTTATACATTACCATTGGAGTCAGATGAGGATCTAAATCTAATCTATTATCTTCTATTTCCAAAGCTTTTTCAAAAGTATACTGCTCTTTAAATCCTCTAGATACATGATGAAATGCAGAATATGCTCTATCTACAGGATTTCTTAACATGATTATAATTTTAATGTCTTCTCCTAAATATTTCTTTATATTTTTAATAGAATGATTGTAATAATACAAGTATAGAACAGTAGATTCACCAATTGCTTTTTCGTCTTTAACAGAATCAAATAAAGAAATATATTCTTCCCAATTCCAAACTCCATAATGCAATCTATGCTCTACCAAATCTTTAATGAAAAACCTAGGCTCCTTCACCTTAATTCCTTTAGTATTATAAGATGGCATAAAAACATCTTGATGTTGATTTAAATAATTATGTAAAGATGAGGTTCCACTTTTAGCGGCTCCCACAATTAAGAAGTTAGGAAGTTTTCTTTTCATCTGTTAATAAATGGAATATAAAAGGTATAAAAACCAAACTTTTGTTTTACTACAAGAACCATACTAAAGTTCCAAACTATTATACTGGACATTGAAGCCATAGCCGCTCCATTTATACCATATTCTGGGATAAGGATTAAGTTTAAAACTACATTTAAAATTGCACCAAGTAAAAGAATTCTTGCATAAATATTTTGATTTCCCGTCATTTGTAAAATGTTTCCCACAGAACCCGAAAAGGAACTTATTAATCTACCGCAAGATAAGAAGATAAATGCAGTTACACCAACTTTAAATTCTTCTCCAAATAATCCCAAAAAAAACTCAGGAAAAATAAAGAAAATAATTACTAAAGGAATAGAAGACCAAAAAATCATTTTTGTAGATTGATGAACAACTTTTTTCAATCCTAACATATCTTTTTTAGCATACATTTCAGCAAATTTAGGAGAAGCTATACTATTTACAGACATTAGTGCAACAGCTGCAAACATTGATAATTTAAATGCAGTATGATATATTCCAACATACTCTGTAGTCGTCATAGATCCTAACATTAGTTTATCTGTCCATGCCATTATAAACTGAACAGATTGAGCAAACATTAACGGAATAGATATCTTTAAAATCTGAGAATAATTTAAAATCTCTAGTTCAGCTTTTTCTGCTCCAAAAGATTTTTTATTTAAATGATATCTGAAAGAGAAAAATGATAAAAGCGAGACAACCAATAATGAAACTAAATATGCATAAATTGGAACCTCATCATCTTGAATAAACTGATATATAATTAGAACGGAAACAATTGTAAATAAAGATTGAGACATTCTATAGAAAAAGGAAAACTCTGCGATTTTCTTCAATCCTCTTAAACTCTGATAGTGTAACATGAAAAAAGACATCGGTAACACAAAAAATGCATTTAACTTAATATATTCCACTTTTGCGTTAATTAGGTCTGCAATAGGTTGTGCAAGAATATACATAAAAAATGAGGAAAGTAAAGAAGAAATTATTAAAATAAATACTACTTTTCTTCTAAATTTTAAAATACTCTTCCATTTATTCTGAGATGTAAAAGAAGCTATAAACCTTATTGAAGTTGTATCTAAACCGAGTTTGGACAACAGAGTAAAAAGTCTCAAAACAGTAATTGCTAGAATATATTCTCCTAATCCATCTGCTCCAAATAGATGCGCAATGATTAATGTTAATAGGTAACCAGTAGCTAAGCCTCCAAATCTTAAAAAGAACGAAAATCCGCTTCCTCTTAATAGTTCAGAAAAATCTTTGTCTCTTAGAGCTAATTTTAACTTTTCTTTCATTAGCTTATTTTACCAAGAACCAAGGGTTTAGAAGATCTTCTTTATTATATTCTACGGGTTTTTCAGAATTAAATTGCAAAACCTGAAATCCAGCCATTCTACAAATAGCGTCTCCAGCTGCAGTATCCCACTCCATAGTTGGAGCATACCTAGGATAAGAATCTGCTTTTCCTTCAGCAACCATACATAATTTTAAAGACGAACCTACTGAAATTACCTCCACATCTCCGTACTCATGTTTTTTCTGATTAATAAATTCTTCTGTCTCTTTCGACATATGTGATCTTGATCCCACAATTACATATGAATCTCTTTTTGAAAATATAGGTAATGAAATCGATTCTGATATTAAGTTTTCTACATTATCTATACATTTGCTACATCCAGATTTTTTGTAAGAACCAATACCTTCAAGAGAAAAATATAGATCTTCTTTAACAGGGACATAAATAACACCCATAATCGGATTACCTTTATAAATTAAGGCAATATTTACCGTGAACTCACCATTCCTCTTTACAAACTCCTTAGTTCCATCTAATGGATCTACTAACCAAGAATATTCCCATTTTTTTCTTACTAAATAAGGTGTTTTAGCACCCTCTTCACTTAAAATTGGTAAATTTGTTTTTTTAAGAAAACTATCAATTACCGCATTACAATTTTTGTCCGCTAAAGTTAAAGGTGATTTATCAGCTTTATGCTCTACAGCAAACTCTGAATCATACACTTTCATTATAGCTTGCCCTCCTTTAAAAGAAGCGTTTATTGCTATTTTTAATAACTCACTAAAATTCAATCTTTTACTTTTTTATTTTTATTCCTTTTTAAAAATTTTTAATGCATTTGATGTCCCAACTCGAGTAGCTCCAGCTTCAATCATTTGTATAAACTCAGAAAAATTCGACACTCCTCCTGATGCTTTTATTGGTAATTTTCCTGAAACAGAATTCATTAGTTTTACATCTTTGATAGTTGCTCCAAAACCTCCATAATATCCTGTTGAAGTTTTTACAAAAACTGACTCACAAAAATCTGGAAAATTTTCACTTACAATTTTTGAAATACGTTTCGTAATTCCATTAATTTCTTCTTTTGAAAGAGCTCCCGTTTCAATAATCCACTTTACTGTTTTTTTATTTTCATATCCTATCCTGGTTCCTTCAAGTATATCCTTGTCAAATTTATCGAAACGCTTTTGTTTGTATATATTATAATCTGAAACATAATCAATGTCGTCAACTCCTAATTCGATTACTTCTATTGCTTGAGTAATTTTTTCTTCGGTTGATGAATCTCCAAAAGGAAAATCTATAACAGTTCCAACTAAAACATTTGATTTAGATTTTTTAATCAACTCATTTGCTAAGCTAATATACATAGGACGAATCATAACTAACTTAAAATTATGCTTAATTGCCTCATTAACTAAATTCTCAACTATCATCTTATTTTGATCTTCAGATATTAGCGCTTGTTCCGCTGTTTTTAGATAAGTTGAATCTAAATAATCTTCAATTTTCATGTTCCAAAATTTCTCACAAATCTAATAATTTTATACCATATTGATAACAATTTACTTTTCAGTTATTTTTATTAAATTTGACAACTTAATTTATGAAAGAGGAAAAAGAAAATATATTCACGATTTTTGATGATATTCTTCAAAGAGAAGATAAAGAATCTTTACTACAACAAAGATCAATAGTGATTTGGATGACAGGACTTTCTGGATCTGGAAAAACAACTGTTGCTAAAGGAGTAGAAAGATATCTACATAATATTGGAATATTAAATCAGATTCTTGATGGGGATAACATTCGAGTGGGAATAAGCAACAATCTCACTTTTTCTTATAAAGATAGAGAAGAAAATATCAGAAGAATTGCTGAAGTAAGTAAGTTATTTTTGAACTGCGGTATTGTAACTTTAAATTGTTTTGTAAGTCCAACAATTGAGATAAGAAACATTGCTAAAGATATTATTGGAGAGGAAAATTTTATTGAGGTCTATATTAATGCATCATTAGAAAGTTGTGAAGAAAGAGATATAAAAGGTCTTTACAAGAAAGCAAGAACAGGAGAAATTAAAGATTTTACTGGAATTAGCGCACCATTTGAAGCTCCAGAAAATCCTGATATAGTAATAAACACAAATAAACTTTCGATTGATGAATCGATACAGAAAGTTTTAGACTATATTTTACCGATAATTAAAAATAAGTAAAAATGAGTTCATATAATTTAACACACTTAAAGGAATTAGAATCTGAGGCTATTTTTATATTAAGAGAAGTAGCTGCTCAATTTGAAAAGCCTGTAATGCTTTTCTCTGGAGGTAAAGATTCTATTATTATGTTTCATTTAGCAAGAAAAGCATTTTACCCAGGAAAAATTCCTTTTCCACTAATGCATGTAGACACTGGTCATAATTTCCCTGAAACTCTTAAATTTAGGGATAGATTAATGGAAGAAACTGGGGAAAATCTTATTGTAAAATATGTACAAGATTCTATAGACAGAGGAACTGCCGTGGAAGAAATAGGTCTGAATCCATCTAGAAATGGACTTCAAACCGTTACTCTCTTAGAGGGATTAGAAGAAGGAAAATATGATTGTGCAATGGGTGGAGCTAGAAGGGATGAAGAAAAAGCAAGAGCCAAAGAAAGATTCTTTTCTCATAGAGACGAGTTTGGTCAATGGGATCCGAAAAACCAAAGACCCGAATTATGGAATCTATTTAATGGGAGGAAGAGAATCGGGGAACATTTTAGGGTATTCCCTATCTCAAATTGGACCGAAATGGACGTATGGCAATATATATTACATGAAAGCATTGAATTACCTTCCCTGTATTTTTCTCATAAAAGAGAGGTTGTTAATCGTGATGGTGTACTTCTTGGAAAATGTGATTATATCACTCTAAAAGATGGAGAAAAATGGGAGGAGAAAACAGTAAGATGTAGAACTATTGGAGATATGACGTGTACAGGTGTTTCTGAATCAACAGCTAAAACCCTAGAAGATATTATTGAAGAAGTTGCATCTACAAGAATAACAGAAAGAGGAGGTAGAGCTGATGATAAAAGATCCGAGGCTGCTATGGAAGACAGGAAAAAAGAAGGGTATTTTTAAAAATAAAGAAAATGATCGAAACGAAAGGATATTTAGATATGGAGTTATTACGCTTCACAACTGCAGGAAGTGTAGACGATGGAAAAAGTACATTGATCGGTAGATTACTGTATGATAGTAAAGCCATCTTTGAAGATCAGATGGACATTTTAGAAGAGACAAGTAAACAAAGAGGAGAAGAAGGAATAAATCTTGCACTTTTAACTGATGGATTAAGATCAGAACGAGAACAAGGAATTACTATTGATGTTGCTTATAGATATTTTGCAACGCCTAAAAGAAAATTTATTATTGCGGATACTCCTGGACATATACAGTATACAAGAAATATGGTTACTGGGGCCTCTACTGCAAATCTAGCTATTTTACTTGTAGACGCAAGAATCGGGGTAATAGAACAAACTAAAAGACATGCTTTTATTGCTTCTTTACTACAAATTCCTCACATTGCAGTTTGTATCAATAAAATGGATTTAGTAAATTATGATAAAGAAGCTTATGAGAAAATTAAATCAGATTTTCAAAGATTCTCTGCTAAGTTAGAGATTAAAGATGTTCACTTTATACCAATATCTGCACTTCATGGGGATAATGTTGTAGATAGATCCAGTAGAATGGATTGGTACGAAGGATCTACATTAATGCATTTATTAGAAAACATTCATATTGGATCAGATCATAATCATGTAGACTGCAGATTTCCTGTACAATTTGTTATCCGCCCTCAGTCAAAAGAATATCCTGATTATAGAGGATACTCTGGTAGAGTTGAAGGAGGAGTATTTAAAGAGGGAGATGAAATTACTGTTTTACCTTCAGGATTTACTTCAAAAATCAAATCAATTGACACATTTGATGGCCCTATTAAAGAAGCTTTTTCTCCAATGTCAATTTGTATGACATTAGAAGATGATATCGATATTAGCAGAGGAGATATGTTAGTTAGAGAAAATAATCAACCAAATGCAGAACAAGATATTGATGTGATGATTTGTTGGATGAACGAAAGAAAAATGATTCTTAGAGGAAAATATACTATCAGACATACTACTCAAACCGCTAGATGTATTGTTAAAGATGTAAAATACAAAATGGATATTAATACTTTACATAGAGATGAAGAAGATAAAGAAATTGGACTAAATGATATTGGGAGAATATCAATCAGAACAACTAAACCTCTTTTCTTTGACAGTTACAGAAGAAACAGAAATACTGGAAGTATCATTCTTATAGATGAAGCAACAAATGAAACAGTTGCAGCTGGTATGATTATATAAAACTTATTAACTCTCAAAAAAACATTTGAAAATCAAGTGTTTTTAAAAAAACTAAATTTTTAGTTTATCCTAAAGTACATTTAATAGGTACCGTATATTTTACAGGAACTGGTTTTCCTATTTGTTTGCCTGGAGCAAAAATTGGAAAGTCTTCCACAACATCGATACATGCTTTATCAACATGCTTGTCTAGTCCTCTTAATATTTTGACTCTTCCTACTTTACCATCCTTTTCTACAACAAATTCTAAAATTACTCTTCCCTCTACTCCATTTGCCTTAGCTATCTCAGGATATCTAAAATTTCTTGCGATATACTTCATGATTTCAGTTTGAGTACAAACTTCATCTGTACAATCACCCCACATTGGCATCTGCTCTACAGAAATAAATGGCTCCGAAAACTCCTCTTCTTCCATTTCCATCATTTCATCCTGATCAGTTTCCGCGTCCTCAACATCTAATTCAATATCTAACTCCTCATCATCTTCTTTAATCTCAATTTCCTCCGGAGCTTCTGGTGGTTTTTCCTCTGGTGGAGGTGGTGGTTTTACTTCTTCAGGTCGTGTAATTTCAATATCCTCTTCATCTAATGCGTCCATCTCTAAGTCTCCAAAACCATCTATGGTTAAGCCATCATATGACTTGTATTCATACGCTCCTATTACTAAAAGTAAAGAGATAATTAAGCCAATTTGTAAGAAAATACCTTTTTTCTTTTCTAAATCAACTTTAGGGTTCTTCTTTAATTTCATAGTCTTAAGATATTAAGTTTTTATATTCTTCTGCAGAAAGTAAACTGTTTAAGTCTGTATCATCAGATATAGTAGATTTAATAATCCAACCTTCATTATAAGGTGATGTGTTGATTAACTCAGGGGAATCTTCAAGTTCCATATTAAATTCTATAACTTCACCACTAATGGGCATAAACAAATCAGAAACAGTTTTAACAGCCTCTATAGTTCCAAAAACTTCTTCTGATTCTAATTCCTCACCTTCAGTGTCTACCTCTACAAATACGATATCTCCAAGTTCACTTTGAGCAAAAGATGTAATGCCAATTATTGCGACATCACCATCAATCTTTACCCATTCATGATCTTTTGTATATTTTAAATTTTCTGGAATATTCATATTTAAATTTTTTACAAAAATACACTTTTACATCAGTTATCAAAATTATCCAGCTAAAGTAAATCTCAAACTAAAACCTGCATTTGTAATAGCTCCAGGATAACTAGTTGTTATAAATGGGTTTGTTATTACTTTATCGTAGAACATCTTTAAATTTAACCTTGAATTTACAACATAATCTGCTGAAAATTTAATACTAATAGTTTGTTGCCCCATCGTAGTTTGCTCGTCATTTTCTACTATTTTTCTAATAACTGTTTTGTTATTTCTGATATTTAAATCTAATTTAATATCAAGATCTGAAGATATCTTTTTTCCTCTTCCACCAGAACGAAATCTAAACTCCAAATCTTTTAATCTGTATCCTGTCCCGATAACATACTCACTTCCTTTTATTTCTGTCAATTGATTATTTGATAAAGAAAGATTTAAAGTTCTGTTCTTTTTTATTTCTAATTTCGTAATTAAACTGCTTTTCCAAGTCATATCTAATTTAATTAACGGAGAAAACTGTTCATTAATTGTAACCTGCCCAATTTCGTATTGAGAAAAGAAATTTCCTGTATTAGGATTTATACTAGATGACCATCCCGAACCATTATCTTCATAGTCTAAACTACTAACATATGAACCTACAGTATAGGTACTTCTATAAGCATGTCCTAAACTAAATGTTTGAAACTTCTTCTTGATAAATTTAATTTGCATTAACCCATCATAATTTATTCTCCAATTTGGAAGGGGAATTGAAGGCGTAGAACTTAATGAAACTCCAAGGGCATCTTTTCCTGAATATGCAGCTAAAAAGGCTGGTATTATCACATCCTGAGAAGCAGCTCCGTATCCCTCAGGATATCCTGTTGAATCAATTATACCAGAATAATTTGGATTTTGTGATGCAATTCTTCTTGCTATCTCATTTCTATAATTTCGAAACTTCTGAAATGTTAAAGATTCAGAATTATCATTATCACGATTAAAGGCTGTCCCCCAAGAAATAAAAGAAATAGAATATTGCCCTTGCTGCATTTCAGAGAAACTAGCAAACATATTGTCATCAGAAGACCAACGATAATACTCTTGCTGATTCATTGAGTTATTTTTGTTGGCGGTAAGTTCTATTCTAAACTTATTAAAAGGTTCTAAAGTGCTTCTCAACACTAAATTAGTTGAAGCGTTTCTTTTATATAAAGTATTAATATTTTCATTTTGCGTAAGCCAACCTTTTTCTCCTGCTGTTGTAATTAATTCTCTCTGGCTTCCTAAAACAAAAGGAATACCAGGTGCAATTTCCCCCCATTGTTGCCCAAAAAAGTTTGCTTCTGGCAAAAAGCCTGGAATAAATGTTCCTTTATTATGAGTAAGATTTATAGAAATATTCTTGACTCCTAAAACAAATCTAGCTGCATGTTTTATAATTACAAATCTATCTTTCTTTTTTTCTTCCTCTTCTTTTTCAGTTTCTTTATTAGTTCTTGATGTTCTGCCTCTAACCCTTTGTTTTCTTTTATTTGAAGCTAGGATCTTTTTAAAATATGGTACTTTATTATATAATGATGTCATATTTATTTGTCCATTATATTGAATGTTATTGGAGTTTTGGATGTTATTTCCTAGATCATCAAGTGCGATTGGAGCAGATGTCCAATCAAAATTTGCGCTGTATCTTGTATTCAAACTCAAGAAATTGGTTAGTGGTATTTTATTTAATGGTAACTGGTAATTTACTGAGACATCATGATGATACATTGTAGGCCTCCCTCCTTGCCAGAAATTATTCCAAACAGTATCTCTATTTTCTTTAAAGTATATATAATCTCTATCCATTCTGCCTTCTGGTTCATCAATACTTGCTTGATTTCGTGCAGAAAAATCTACTTTTAATGTTCTAGTTAAATCATATTTAAACTCATATGACTTATTCCAATTGAAATATTTATTATAAGTTGGTTCAATTAACATATAAGAATTATTTACATTTCTTAATAAAGTTATATTGTACATTCTATCTAAATCAGTTCTAAACGAAAAAGACTTTGGCATGGAATAAAAATTAATATCTTTAATTAACCTAGCATAAGGACCCTTACCAATTTTTAATTTTGAAAATGGCTTAATATTTTTAGGTCGAGTATTAAAGTTATAGGTAATCGCTCCCCTATAAGTTTTAGTTCTATTTTGTTCTGTATTAATGTTACGGATGAAATCCTCTATCCTAGAATAGGACACAGTAAAGTTCTCCAAATCGTATAGTTTTGGTGATTTTGTTTTACCAGAACTTGCTTTGTCTTGTGTTGATAGCTTTCTAACATTTGTAAAATTTATACTATTTCTACTCACATAATCTTGAGCAATATGTTTTAAAGAATCTCTTTCATTTTTAGATTCCATTGTTTGTAATGTGGTATTAAACAAAATATCAGGATCTAACGGATTGTATTGAGGATTACTTATGTGCTCAGAAGAACTAATATGCATGGGTATTTTTACTCCAAATTTTTCTGGAAAAAACTTCCCTAAATCTAAATTAGATGATAAATCATATTGATAATTATCCGATTTTTGACGTTCATTTACTTTCTTTTCAATAGAACCAAATCCAATAGTACTCATACTTCCAGACATTGTAACTGTACCAAAATCTGCTAGTCTTGTCGTAAATCTAGCATTTGCAGCCCAACCACCATACTCATCAAAATCTGTTAATCTAAGCTCATTTACCCATATCTGCCCACATTTAGCCAATCCATCATCTTCAGAATCTAAAGATGTTTTTTTGGGGTTTCTAACTCCCAGCATAATAGTTTTTACCCTACTTAGATTTGGATTCCCAACCACAGTAATTTTTTTACCTCCTGTAAGATAAACTAAATATGGGGTTGAAACATCTACACCTGAAAAATTTCTTTCTTGTTTTGCAGCTTGAAACTGCTCAAACTCTATATCTATATTATTTTCAATAGGCCATACTTCTAGTCTTCCATTCTCTCCATAATTTGTTGCTTTTAAAGGAATTTCATATTCATAATAATTTGATGTAAAATCTGTTCCTAATCTAATAAAACAAGAAAGATCTCCATCATTAAGATTATCTTCTGCTCCCTCTGCATGAACAAACATTTTCAATCGTTTATAAGCTCTTACATCTAAATCAGAGGTTTTATAAGCCGCTCTTGAATCTCCATCTGCTAAATCACACACTTTCAATACTAAAGATTGTTCATTATCTTTTCTTGAAATAGTTGTGGTTTGATCTATATTTTGCTCAATTCCTGGGGGAAGAACATAATTAATAGGATATCTTTGACCGTTCTCTTCAATATTTACTGAAGACACATCAAAAAGAGTTTCGTCATCAATATCATTAGGAATATATTCTCCTCCTTGAGTTAAATCTAGATTATATCTTCTCCATTCTCCTCTTACTAACTCTAAGGTAGCGAATCTACAAATAATTGGTTCTGAGAAATCAGATAAAATCATTCTCATAAATCTAATTGATTTAAAATCTTGAATACTCCCAACTACTTTCTCTGGATTATAAACAGGAACTCTAAATTGATACCACTTAATTGGTCTAGAATCTCCATTTTTTGTTGTAACACTTGTTTCTAAAATATCTGAAATATAAGGATTACTTATATCCATTGTCTGTGGAGATAATCTGACCTTATATTGAAAATAACTTTCAGATTCTCCAAGGGTATTATCTCTATTAATATCTTCTGAATTTGGAAGTGAAGTTGATGAGGTGGAATATGATTCAATAGACTGCTCCGTAGTTGCCGAATTTCCATCAGGATTATTAAAGTCTTTATATCTTTCTAATAAAGGCTTCTCTACATTATCAAAATCTGTCCCCATATAATAATGAAAATTGTCTCCAGAAGGATCGTTTATCGCATTATTATATGCCTCTGATGAAATCCCTAAAGCTGGATTATTTGCAATTTCATCAATATAATTCTCGGCAAAAAATAATCTTTCATCTTCATCTCTCAAACCGTCCAAACCTACATCCTGAAACTCCCTTGCTAAAGGGTCGTTATCAAATGCATCTACAATAGAATAAGATGTCGGAACTCTTCCCCATGCCGTGGTATCTACATCTACAACTGTTTCATCAATAGGCAATCCATTTTCAAAACTTTTATATCCATCTTTTAAAACATCCTCAGAAACATTTCCTAATTGAATATATAAATCTCCTCCTGAATGTGAAATATTACCATCTTCGGAGTTAAAAGGATCCATCATCCAGAATTCAACAAACTCAATATTTGCAGCTTCAAAATCATTGGTTTCTATCTTCCTCATAATCCCAGCCCAGTTATTTTGAGGATTCATCAATGTTCCATCTGAATTTAATCCACTTATCGTATAATTATAAGGACCTCTTTCATCTGGGTAATAAGCTAAATCTAAAATAGACATATTGGTTATTTGACTACCATATTGAGGATCTTTATTTGGGAATACCTCTTTTTCTAAAATTTCCCTAGTATAATGATAGGATTGTTGAGCAATCTGATTTCCATTTGGTAATGTAATTTTATTATTAACGCCAGGAGGTGTATTAGATGTTGATCGAAAAAATACTGATGGATCAATAGTATACCATGCTAACTTTGCTCTTTTAAATCCTAATCTAAGGTCATTATTTAAAATAGCATTTTCAAAAATGTTATTTTGACCCTGTGGTATTGATGCCAAATGCCAGGATCTAACATTTTTTATATCTATAGTACTTCTACTTGCTTCAAAATCATCAATATAAGATGTTCCTCCTTCTCCATTGTCAATTCGTTTATGATGACCAGGTATCAATTTAGCAATTTCAGCAGTTGCTATTATTCTAGATTTAGCCTTTGTTTCTAAAAATGGTAGTCTATCTACCATTTTTGTAATAAATAAAGATTCTGTTTGATATGTTCCATCTAAACCTAAAATAGTATTAGATATTGGCTCATCTCCAGCGTTAATTTTATTTACATACGGAGATTCAGACAGCTTTAACAATGTTCCTCCTAAAATAAAGTCCTTATTTATTTCATACTCTGTATGGAAACCAATTAATGTTTTATTCTGTATTCCAAACATGGCATTATTCTCTAAGGAAATCTTAATTGGAATTCCAGAATTTAAAATTCCTTCATCAATTATTGTCACCCTGCCAAGCATATAATCTACAGTATAATGTTGGTTTTCTATTAGTTTCTGTGATCCCGCAGTTACAGTTACCGATCCCTCAGGAACGTTCATAGCATTTAATGAAATTTCTGAACCTGATGAGGACTTATATGAACCTTTTAATCTAAATTTGTTGAGTTCAGGATACTTCTGAGCAACTGTTAATGTTGAATCGTATAAATAATCGTATACATATTTATCTGCAATATCATTATCATTAAAATTAGTTCGCAGATCTTCTCCAAAAGGTTGCAATACTGGAAAAATAATTCTTCCATTGGAAGATCTAGCTGTTAAGCCTTCTATAAAATCAAAAACTCCATCTGAAACTATATCTTGTTGCTGATTTAAATTATCTAAATTTAACAATTTTATAATAGGGACTCCATTAACACTTCCTTCAGGTATGTAATTGGTAAGACCTCCTGACTCTTCTGTATTTTCGTATATTACATCTAAAACAAATTCATTAGAACTCATTTGATAGGCTCCTAAAGCGTAAATATTTTTCATCATCAATTCCCAATTTTTAAGGGAAGGAGAAAAGGTTGTTCCTTTTAATAGTTTTAATATTAAGGCATTAGGAGCATTAGGTCCGTTCGAAGTTAATTCTCCAACTTGATAAGTTTGATTTCCAATAGTATATTGAAACGCTACTGCTAATACTTCATCATTATTTAAGGCTTGATTTAAAGATATATATCCTAATTGAGGATGCAAAGTATATTCTGTTTCTTTTAGTTTTCTAGCTCTCTCTAACTTTTCATAGTCCTGCCCTCCAATAAAATTTATACTTAAATTTGAAGGAATTGCCAAAATATTATTCACTTGATTTACATCTCTTATACCAGCAAATTGATTAAGTAAATGTTGATACATATCGTTTGCTTGATCATTATCTGGATAGTTCCCTCCTAATGATGTGGTAAAAAAGGTGTTTTGAATATTCCCATATGTTTCTCCTAAATCTAGGAATGAAATAATATTTCTACTATTATCTGTTTCACCGGTTTTGTTAGTTATCCATACCTCAACTTTTGTAATATTTATTGGTGAATTTACAAATGGTAGGTTCTCTAATGCTGTGTTATAATTATCTTTGAAATAATGCGATAAGAAAAAGTGTTTATTAGATTCATATTGATCAGCATAAATATCAAACTCTGAAGTTTGAGCTCCACCTGTCACCTCTACTTCTGATGTAGTAGACCTTTGTTGAGACAAAATCCCTGTAAAAGTAGTTCTACCAAATTGAAGCTGGGTTTTAATTCCCAATAAACTCTGAGACCCTGTGATTAAAGTACCGTTTAGAGGCAAACTAACGTTTCCAACCTCAATTTTTTTTATAATTTCATCTTCAAACCCCGTGTATTCTAACTTCATATCATTTTCAAAATTGAATGTAGCTTCTGTATTAAAATTAGTAGTTAACTTTAACTTTTCTCCAATTTTTCCAATAACATTCATTTGGATTTTCTCTTGAAAGTCAAATGATGTGGTTTTTCTTTGTTTTACCGTGTAGTTTGGATTATCTAATCTGTTTACTCTTAACGAAAATATTAATTCTGCAGAACCTTGAGGCCTAATATCTACTGTATTTCCTCCAAAAACTTTATCAAAAGTTTCTCCTCCAACATATAATTTAGGCAACCCATAACTTTGTTGCGTTGATGTTTGCCTATCCCTAGTTCTAAGATCCCAATGATTCTTCATCATTAATTCAAGTTGATAATCTAAATACTCCTGAAAAGTCATTATTTTCTGTGAAAATAAATCTGTTTTACCTATACGCTGATATAAAATATATTTATCGGTATCCTCATCATAAACTACTTCTTTTGAAAAATCTTTTGGGAAGTTCATATACAATCCTCCATACTGATTAGAAGGAAAAGGGTAGCTTAAAGTAGTGTCTGTTATTGATGTATCTACTAAAAGATAAATTGATTTTGCGTCTTTACTTGAGAAAAGTAATAGAATTATAAATAATAAAAATATATACGAATTTCTTTTATTCAATTTTCTTATTTTACCCTAAAGACTTTCTTACTAATTCTTCAACAGTAATTTCTCCAGTATGGTTTTTAAACACTTGTTCCATCTTTTTTTCTGCTGATTTTTTAGTAAATCCTAAAGCTAGCAAAGCAGATAACGCTTCTTCTTTGATAGTATTGTCCTGAGTAAACAATAAATCTGAAACTTCTTTGCCTTTACCAACCTTATCTTTAAGATCAATAATTATTCTTTGTGCTGATTTTCCTCCAATTCCTTTTACATTTTGTATAGCTCCTACATTTGCTGAAATAATATAATGTACTATTTCCTCTGCGGAATAAGTGGATAAAATCATTCGAGCTGTACTAGGTCCTACACCTGAAACTGAAATCAAATGTCTAAATAACTCTCTTTCATCAGAAGTGTAAAAGCCAAATAAAGTATGAGAATCCTCCTTTACAGATAAATGCGTAAGCAACTTGCAGTTTTCTGTTTGAATTGCAGTATAAGTTTGTAAAGATATATGTAATTTATATCCTACCCCATTGCAGTCGATTACTACATATGTTGGGGTTTTTTCTACTAATCTTCCGTATATATGTGATATCATTTATTTGTTATTTGAGCATCAACAACCGCTAAAGTAATCATATTTACAATTTCTCTTACGGTACTTCCTAATTGCAAAATATGAACGGGTTTTTTCATCCCAACCAAAATTGGCCCTATAGAATCTGTATCTTCTAATTCTTGAATTAGTTTATATGCAATATTTCCCGACTCTAAATTTGGGAAAATTAATGTATTTGCTGGTTTTTCAGAAAGTTCAGAAAACTCGAACAAGTGTTCTATTTTCTCATTATTCAAAGCAAAGTCAGCCTGAATTTCTCCATCAATAATTAAGTTTGGGTTATTTTCTTTTATTCTTGCAGCAGCTTTTGCCATTTTATCCGATTCTGGAGTGCGACTTGATCCAAAATTTGAATAACTTAACAATGCAATTCTAGGTTTAATTCTTAAAGATTTTATTGCGTTTGACACTAACTCTGTAATTTCTATAATATCATCTTCTGTAGGATTAGCATTTACTGTTGTATCCGCTAAAAATAAATTACCTTTTCTAGTATTCATTATATACATTCCTAAAACCTTTTTCACATCGTCTCTTTTTCCTATCACTTCTAAAGCTGGTTTGATGGTATTTGGATAATTTCTGGTAATCCCAGAAATAAGAGCGTCAGCCTCTCCTATTTCTACCATCATGGATCCAAAATAATTTCTTTCTCTCATTAATTTTGTCGCCTCAAATTTAGTAAGTCCTTTTCTTCTTCTTTTCTGCCACAAATGAAGACCAAATTCCTCTCTCTTTTTTACTTGTTTTGTTTCTTTTGGGTCAATTATCTCTGCATTTTCTATTTCTATAGAGAATTCCTCTATTAAGTCTTTAATCTTTTCCCTTCTTCCAAGTAAAACAGGACTAAGAACAATACCTTCATCCACCGCCTGTTCAATCGCTTTAAGCACTTTATAATGTTCAGCCTCCGCAAAAACAATTCTTTTTGGATTTCTTCTTGCTCTATTTGTTAATTGCCTAATTAGTTTATTATCATTTCCAAATCTTTTATCAAGTTCTTGTTCATATTTTTTCCAATCCTCAATAGTAAGTTGAGCTACTCCAGTACGTACTGCAGATTTTGCTACAGCTGGAGCAACTGCTGTAATTAAGCGTGGGTCTAGCGGTTTTGGAATTATATAATCTTTACCAAAAGAGATCGCATTATCATCATATGCTAAATTAACCTCATCTACTACAGTTTCCTTTGCTAATTTAGCAATAGCTTTTACAGCAGCTAATTTCATGTTTTCATTTATTTCTGTAGCTCTTACATCCATAGCTCCTCTAAAAATATAAGGAAAACCTAATACATTATTCACTTGATTAGGGTGGTCTGACCTTCCTGTAGCCATTATGATATCATCTCTGCTCTCCATTGCATCTTTATATGAAATCTCAGGTTCTGGATTTGCCAATGCAAAAACAATAGGCCTTTTAGACATAGACATGATCATTTCTTTACTTACAACACCACCTTTTGAAAGACCTAAAAACACATCAGCGTTCTTCATAGAGTCCTCCAATGTTTCAACTCTTCTATTTGTAGAGAATAATTTTTTTTCTGGAGTTAGATCCTCTCTCTTATTTGAAATAACTCCTTTACTATCTAACATTATTATGTTCTGTTTGCTTACACCAAGAGCAATATAGAGTTTTGCACAAGAAATAGAAGCCGCTCCAGCTCCATTAATAACTACTTTAATTTTATCGATTTTTTTCTTTACAATTTCTAGCGCATTAATTAATGCCGCTGATGAAATAATCGCTGTTCCATGCTGATCATCATGCATGATTGGAATATTTAAATCTTCTTTAAGTCTCCTCTCTATCTCAAAACATTCTGGAGCTTTTATATCTTCAAGGTTAATTCCTCCAAAAGTAGGTGAAATTGCTTTTACAGTATCCACAAATTTATCTACATCAGTAGCGTCTATCTCTATATCAAAAACATCAATATCCGCAAAAATCTTAAAGAGTAAGCCTTTCCCTTCCATGACGGGTTTTGAAGCTTCAGGCCCAATATTCCCTAACCCTAAAACTGCTGTTCCATTAGAAATAACCGCTACAAGATTTCCTTTTGCTGTATATTTATATACATCATTTTTATTTTTACCTATTTGAATACATGGCTCAGCTACTCCAGGAGAATATGCTAAGGATAGGTCTCTTTGTGAAGCATGTTCCTTGGTTGGAATTACCTCAATCTTTCCAGCTCTTCCTCTGCTATGATATTCTAGAGCTGCTTTTTTACTTAATTTTCTTGCCATAGGCTAAATTTTAAAAACAAATATACTGATTACATATAAAAAAAACCCCCTTATTCCTAAGGGGGTTTGAGGATATAATAAACAAATTATTTGTTAATAATTAATTTTTTAATTTTTATAATTTTACCGTTCTCTACAAGATTACCAAAATAAATTCCTTTATGTAAATCTCCTAAATAAATTGACCTTTCTCCAGCTCCCTTTAATTCTATTATCTTTACAACATTTCCTAGTACGTCTGTAATTTGTAAATTAGAAGGTGAATTTAAATTATACTGAAAATTAGTATATTCCTTAGAAGGATTTGGGTAAAAAGATCCTATTTTTTCAATTTTAGATATTTGTTCATCTGTTGAAATTCCTGTAGCTCTGTATGTTATGGTTACACATGTTCTGTCATTAGGATCTGAATCCAAATAAAAACAATATTCTACTATCGCGGTATCTGACACTCCCCAAGGTTGATAATGTCCGGTAAAACCGTTACTTTTATCTCCAGGATTTATAGTATCAGCCTTAGTGGAGATTAAAGTTGAAGCTCCATAACATGTTCCAGCCCAACAAAAATCATTTGTTCCAGTTTGATTTTGTTGAATTACATTTTTTTCACAATAGACAATTGCTATGTTAGAAGATATGTTTTTGACTGAAAGAGCAGCTTCTAGCTGAAACTGTGATGGATCTCCGTATACAACGCTATCTCCAGTAACATCTAAACTATTTTGTGAGTTAGAGATGATAACAGTGAAGATAAAAAATATTGATAGTAAAATCCTTTTCATATTATAATTTTTAGCTAAATTAAGAAAATAATAGTTCATCATAGTTGTATATTTCAAATTATTGATGAAATTTTACGAATAAATTTAATAATTGGTTATATTTGCATGTATTAAATTAAAGTTAATTATTAAATATATAAATATGAAAAAAATTCTATTATCGGCTTTTGTTTTAGTTTCCTTCCTGACATTTGCCCAAACAAACGTTAGTACCACTCCTGAAAACAAAAATGTTGTTCTTGAAGAATTCACGGGTATTTCGTGCGGATACTGCCCTGATGGTCATGTTGTCGCACAGGGGATAAAGGATAATAATCCTGGTGATGTAATGTTAATAAATATTCACGCAACTAGTTTTGCCAACCCTCAAGGACCCGGAACTGATTTCAGAACAACTGAAGGAACTGCTATAAATGCTTATTGGCAAAATGGCTCCGCTCCGATGGGTACAATTAATAGAAATGCCTCTCCTATGGGTAGAGGAAGTTGGGCTGGCGCAGTTTCAGCAGAATTATCTCAACCATCTCCAGTGAATGTGTGGTCAGAAGCTATAATTGATATGGGAACAAACACTTTAACGGTCAATGTTGAAGTTTACTATACAGGATCTCAGACAGTAACATCCAATAAAATTAATGTTGCTGTACTTCAAAATAATATTGAAGGTCCTCAATCTGGAGCAACCACTTATAATCCTGCAGCTGTTTTAGCAAATGGAAACTACAATCATACTCACATGCTTAGGCATTTAATTACTGGCACTTGGGGAGATGATATTACAAATGTATCTCAAGGACATTACGAAACAAGAACTTATACTTGGAATATACCATCAGATATTAATGGTGTTGATGTTGACCCAACAAATCTTGAAATTATTACTTTTATAGCTGAGGGACAACAAAACATTTTAACTGGTGATTACGCAAACACATCTATAGTGTTCCCAAATGCATACGATGCTAATTTAACAAATACAACAGCTACTGATATTATGTGTGCTTCATCTGGAACAGATTTAGAAGTAACATTCAAAAATTATGGTAACATTGCACTAACATCATTAGATATTAATTATTCAATTAATGGAGGCACTACAACAACTTACCCATGGACTGGTAATTTAACATCAGGTGGGACAGAAACTGTTACAATTTCTCAAATTTCTGTTACTCCAATTAACACTAATAATGTTGATGTTTCAATTTCAAATCCAAATGGAAATACGGATCAAAATGTAGCAAATAATGATATGTCTACAACTTTTAGCGGTATGTACGAGGCTCCGAACGGACAAATAAGCATAGATGTAACAACAGACAATTATCCAAGTGAAACAACTTGGGAACTTAAAGAAAATGGAGTTATTATTGCTACTGGAGGGCCTTATTCTTCAACCGGACCACAATCAACTTCATACGCTACAATTACTTCAGGAAATTGTTATACTTTTGTTATGAAAGACTCTTATGGAGATGGTATCTTAGCTCCAGGTAACTACAAGGTTAAAGATGTTAATAATGGAACCATAATTTGGGGAGGAACAAATTCTCCGGCTGGAAACTTCACAACAGAAGAGACAAGTTACTTTGAAACTGAATCTACTTCTGTTTCTGTTGAAGAATTTAACTCAGAAATTTCTATTTACCCAAATCCTGCAAAAGATAATATTTATGTAAATGGTGAATTTGACAAAATAAAACTATACAATGTGTTTGGTAAATTAGTTTTTGAGGGAACAGATAATGTAATAAATACTAAAAATTTATCTAATGGTATATACATTGTTAATTTAAATACAAAAGATAATATGGTTACAAAGAAAGTAACTATTTCTAAGTAGATTTTTTTAGATTATTAATTTTCGAAAAGCTCAACATTGTTGGGCTTTTCTTTTATAAAAAACAAACAAATGAAAAAGAAACTCCTTATATCTATAATCACCCTTTTTTTAATAAGCACTAATTCTATTGGACAAGAAAGGAACTTACCTTCAGTAAAAGTAAAAGACTTGAAAGGAAAATCAATTGAATTTCAAAGCATTGAAAATGACGGAAATCCAATTGTAATTAGCTTTTGGGCTACTTGGTGTAAGCCTTGTAAAAAAGAACTCAATACTATTGCTGAAGTATATGAAGATTGGCAAGATGAAACAGGTGTGAAATTAGTTGCTGTTTCTATTGATGATAGTCGTTCAGCATCAAAAGTAAAACCATATGTAAATGCATCTGCATGGGAATATGATGTTTATATTGACTCCAACAGAGAATTAGCTCGATCGATGGGTGTATCAACTGTTCCTCATACCTTCTTAGTTAATGGAGATGGTAAAATTGTATGGGAACACAAAGGATACATAGATGGGGATGAAGATGAACTTTACGAACAAATAGAACATATTGCTGAAAAACAAAAATGAAGAATCTAATTATTATATTACTTTTAATTCTATCTTCAAAGATTTCGTTTTCACAAGATGTTTATAGTCCTCTAGAAATTCGTGGAAATTTTGAAACTAATCTGCAATCTTATTTTGTGGACTCTTCAATTGGAGCAAATGAACCTACTCCAGAAAGAGTGTTAAATAATGCTTACTTAAACTTACTTATAACAAAAGGAAATTTTACCTCTGGACTTAGATATGAAAGTTATTTAAATGCTCTAAAAGATTACGATCCTCAATATAGGGGAAATGGAATTCCTTTTCGATTTATTTCATATGTATCTGATGGATTAGAGGTTACCGTTGGTAATTACTATGAACAATTTGGAAGCGGATTAGCTTTAAGAACCTATGAAGACAAGGGTCTTGGAGTTGATAATGCTCTAGATGGACTAAGATTAAAATATTCTCCATTTAATGGTCTGAATGTTACTAGTTTAATTGGAAAAAGCAGAACTTATTTTGATTATTCCGAAGGTATTATTAGAGGAATGGATGCTGAAATAGTATTAAATGAAATCAAAGGACTTGAGAATTCTAAAATGTATTCAATAATGGGAGCAAGTTTTGTTAGTAGATTTCAAAGAGATAATAATCCCTCATTCGTACTGCCAGAAAATGTCGCGGCTTTTGCCTATAGAGCAAATCTTAGCTACGGAAATATTAATTATTACGCAGAATACGCTCACAAAATAAATGATCCTGTGGGTAGTATGGTGCAATCTGAAAATAATTACGCAAATGGAAAAGCTATTGTCAATAATATTTCATATTCTCAAAAAGGATTAGGGATAACTTTTGAAAGTCACTTTGTTGATCACATGGAGTTCCGATCGGCACGTGCTAAAAAGAAAGAATACATAATAAATTATATTCCTACTTTAAGTAAACAACATACTTATACTTTATTAGCAATGTATCCTTGCGCGACACAAGCAGAAGGAGAATTTGGGTTTAACACAAATATATTCTATAAAATACCAAAAAAGAGTTTTCTAGGAGGAAAATACGGAACTAAATTAAACCTTAATTTTGCAAGAACTAATAGTATTCAAGGAGGAACATCCTTCTTAAATGATATTGATAGTTTAACACATAGCGCTGCATTGTTTAAAATTAAAGGAGAGACTCTTTATTTTTCAGATTTCAATTTAGAAGTCAATAAAAAAATAAATAAATCTATAAAAACCAACTTTGTTTTAGCTAAACAATCATACAATAAAGATGTGTTAGAGGGAAAGACTATTGGAGAATATGGTGTCATTAAATCAACAATAGCTATTGCTGATGTAAGTTATAAGATAAAAAAAGGTCATACTGTCAGAATAGAATTACAAACTTTAAGATCTCAGGATGATCCCAATGCTCAGAAAAAAGGAGATGGTGACTGGCACATGATACTTACGGAATATACAATCTCTCCGAATTGGTTTTTTGCAATTCAAGATATGTATAATTATGGTAATTATGATCAAGAAAAAAGATTGCATTATGCAAATGTATCTGTAGGATACTTAAAAGGAGCCAATCGATTTGCAATTGGATATGGAAAAAAAAGAGCGGGTATTTTCTGTGTGGGAGGAGTGTGTAAAGAAGTGCCTTCTTCAAATGGATTTAGTTTAAATATTTCTTCAAATTTCTAATATTATGAAAAAAAATATTTTATATAGTGTAATTATTGGATTTTTAATAATTCTGTACTCATGTGATGTTATTGAAGGTGATTACATGACCGCTGGAACAACTAATCCAGTTGATACAGCTTCTGTTGTGAAAAAGGTATTAATTGAAGATTTTACGGGTCATAGATGTCCTAATTGTCCTTCAGCTGCTGCAGAATTAGATGCGCTAGAAAATGCATATGGAGATAGGGTAATTGGAATAGCTATTCACCCACATTCAAACTTTTCAATTCCAAATCCTTTATCATCTTCACAATATACATACGACTTTCGAACATTAGATGGCGATAATATTGATGATATGTTCGATATGACAAGCGTTGGACTTCCGGTAGGAATGATAAATCGAATTGGATTTAATACCAACCACCAACTTTCCAAAGAAGAGTGGGGAGAAAAAGTTCAAGAAGAACTTGAGAAAGATCCTATCTTTAGAATTAATATTAACTCAAATGTGTCTAATGGAATTGGAAATATAACTTTAGAAGTTGAATCATTAACCAATTTAAACAGTTCATATAACATTGTTTTATGCCTCACTGAAAATAACATTATACAATGGCAAAAAAACATTGACATAGATAATGAAGAATATAATCACAAACACGTCCTCAGAAAAATTCTAAACACAACATTTGGTGAAAGTATTGGAGACAGTTTTAATTCTGGTGACACATGGGACAAAAATTACACAGTGAACATCTCAGAACTGGAAAATCAAAATGAAAATTATTCATTAAATACATCATTTATGGGTAATGGAAACTGTACTGGATGGATTGAAGAGGATATGGAAGTAATAGCTTATATTTATAATAACTCTAATTATGAAATAGTACAAGCTGAAAAAACATCACTAATAAATTAATGAAATGAAAAAAAAAATATTAATATTTTTCCTAGGATTTATATTTTCAAAAAATCTTTCTGCTCAAATAAATAGCATAAACAATACTGATGATGCCTCAGCACTTCTTGAGTCATACTTTTCTCCACTTGCTGAA